>Ga0207691_10000738_pt1 | contig 32273 bp, 26 predicted proteins | sample KBSM13metaG_FD_184327 | JGI IMG/M metagenome (GOLD analysis project Ga0207691, IMG submission 184327) | Miscanthus rhizosphere microbial communities from Kellogg Biological Station, Michigan, USA - KBS M1-3 metaG (SPAdes) (version 2) | ecosystem: Host-associated > Plants > Roots > Rhizosphere >...
CCAGGCGTCCGTTCGCGATCAGCCATTCGCTTGCGGCTCCCCGGCCCGGATGGCCCTCGGCGAACGCGGCCTCCACCGCCGCGCGTGCATTCAGGATTCCGAAACCCTGGCGGATCGCCGGCTCTCCGCCAATCGGCTCCGCCGTCCGGAGCAGGATCCGCCGCACGTCTGGCGGCGTGAGGGCGGGGTTGGCCTCGAGCATCTGGGCGACCACGGAGGCCGCGATCGGAGCCGCGAACGACGTCCCGTCCACGTGCTGGTAGTGCGCCGCCACGATCTTCTTCTCCCGGAGCTCCTCCTCCGCGGACGCGCGGAGCGCCTCGGCGGCGACCTCTCCCCCTGCGGCCGCGGCGGCGACCTCCTCGAGACCCGCCTCGAGCAGCGTCTCGACCATCCGTTCGTCCGGAGCCGCCGCGAGGCCGGAGAGTGCCTCCGCCGTGCGCTCCGCCTCCGTGCCGGGGAGGATCGGAGCCGCGACCCACGCCGCAGGCGCGATGAGCTCGGGCTTGACGATGCCGTCGGGCGTCACGCCGAAGCTCGAGCAGTAGAGGGCGAGATTCTTCCGCTCGGGGTCGTTGCCGTCGTCGTAGCCGCCGACCGCGATGACGGAGGGAGCCGATGCGGGCGGCAGGCAGCGATGACACTCCGCGTAAGCGGAATTGCCGGCCGCGGCGACGAGGATCAGGCCGCGCCGGACCGCCTCCTCGGCGAGCTGATTGAGGGGGCACTCGGCGAGCGGGCGCTCCGCGTCGCCGCCAAGCGACATGCTCACGACGCGAATGCCGTAGCGCTCCGCGTTCTCGAGCACCCAGAGGAGTCCTTTCTCGATCGATTCTTCGGTCACGCGACCCTCCCGTCCGACGCGGACGAGGACGAGCCGCGCCTGGGAGGCGAGCCCCCGGTACGCCCCATCGGAGAGGAAGCCGTTGCCGGCCGCGACGACCGCGGTCTGCGTCCCGTGCCACTCGTCGGGCTCCGGCGGCCTCGCCGGGTCGAGCCCCCGCTCCGGATCGTGGACGTCGTGGTACGCGACGATGCGGTTCTCCGGCTGCGTGAGGTCGGGGTGAGGGCTGAACCCGGAGTCGAGCAACGCGATCGTCACTCCGCGACCAGCGAGGTCGTGCGGGCTCGCGACGCGCGCGGGCGTCGAGAGCACCGCGAAGCGGTTGGGGGCGTGTGGGTGTTCCATGGGCAGTCTTCGACTGCGTCGGTCGGACTGCAAGCGGAATGCCAGAGGCGTGGAAATGCCTACGCGGTCAAAATCGGACGAAGCCCGTGAACGTCGCCGAAATCCCGGGCGCCAGGACGGCCCGGGCGTCGGGGGTGATCAGGTACGCCTTGTCGAGCACGTTTCGGACGTAGGCCTGAAGCTCGAAGTGCTCGGCGAAGCTGTACCCGGCGCCGAGATCGAGGATGCCGTACCCCGGCCGTGCGCGCTCGGTCGGCCCCGGGTGCGCGTCGTTCGCATAGACGACGCCTCGCGCCTGGACGAACGCCGGACCGAACGCCTTCCGCAGCTGGAGGTTGAATGACTCCGGCGGAATGTCGTCGAGCGGCAGGTCGTCGTCGACGGTCTCGCCACGCTCGATCTGCCCGGCGATCGCGACGGCGAAGCCCTCCGGAAGGTCGACCTGCGCCTCGAGCTCGAGGCCCTTGAGGCGCGCCTCGCCGCGGTTGCGAAAGAAGAAATCGTCGGGCAGCTCCCCGGCGTAGCGCTCGATCAGGTTGTGGATCGTGTAGTCGTACATGTAAAACGCCGTGCGGAACCGGCCAGTGCTGTAGCGAAAGGCGACGTCCCACTGGTCGCTCGTCTCCGACACGAGGTCCGGGTTGCCGGTGATGAAGCCGCGCCCCGACGGTCCTCGGAAGTACCGATCCGAGAGCACGGGATCGCGGAAGCCGTGCGAGAACTGGCCGGTGACGGAGAAGCCGCAGAAGGAGCCCGCCGTCAGCGCGACGGAGCCGGACACGGCGTCGTTGCTCGTCGAACGGTCCCCGAAGTAGCCGTCGACGTTCTCCGTCGTCACGCTGTCATAGCGCACGCCGCCCGAGAGCCGGAGCTGTGGCAGGAACGCCATCTCGGCGGTCAGGTAGCCGCCGGCATCCGTCCGGTGGGCGTCGTCCACCGAGACGTTGCTCCGCTCCTCGGGAGGAACGGTGTAGCGCACGAAGTTGTCCAGCGCGTGGAGGTCGTAACGGCCGTTGATGTCGATGCCGACCTCGAAGCGCACCGGACCGAAGAAGCGCTCCGCGAAACCGCGAGCCTGGAAGTCGTTGGCGGAGACGTCCGCCTGTTCCAGCGTCGCGGCGGCGTCCGGCGTCGCGAACCGGTATTGGTTGGTGATCTGGTCGTAGCTTCCGAGGAAGCCGATGAAACCGATCCGCGAGAAACCCGCGACCGCCCCGGTCTCCCAGTTCAGCGTGAACCGGCTCGAGTTCTCCTCCGGGTAATAGAAGCGGACCGTGGTGGAGTTGTTCCGGGGACGGTCGATGTCGCGGCCGTAGTCGCCCTGCCAGCCGGCGGTGAGCGTCCCCGGACCGAGCCGATACGACGCGCGCACGAGCACGCCGCTGTCCCGGAACCCCGAATTGAAGACCTCGCCCTCGGGGCTGTCCCAGTTTCCGTACGACCGGTAGTGGCCGGAGACCAGGAAGCCGCCGTCCTGGCCGATCGGCGTCGAGACCATGGCCCCGCCGCTGCCGCCCGGAATCCCGACGGCGTAATCGCCCGTGGCCTGGACCTGCAAGGGTCCCCCGAGCGCGACGTCCAACGTCCGCGCCGCGATGACGCCGCCGAAGGCGTCCGAGCCGTAGGCCACCGAGCCCGGGCCGCGGGCGACCTCCACGCCGTCCAGCACGAACGGGTCCATGTACGTCGCGCTCGGACCGACGCGCCGCTCGGAGGAGACGCGAGCGCCGTCGATCAGGATGAGACTCCGCCCGCGCGCCAGGCCGCGGATCGCCGGAACGGCGGCCTGGCCTTCCGAGACGGAGGACACGCCTGCGACGTTCTCGACGGTCTGAGTCAGGTTGAACGGCTGGCGGGACTGGATGTCGGCCTTCGGCACGATGGTCGTCCCGTTGGCCGGCGTCGCCTCGATCGTCGGCGCCGCGCCGGCGGTGACGATGACGCTCTCCTCGGCCATCGGCTCGATCTCGATGATCACCGGCCCGGCGGCGGGAATCGTTTCGACCGTGAAGGGCCGCATGTAGCGTCCCCCGGGCAGCACCACCAGCACTTCGAACGGCGTGACCGGCGTCGGTTCCCAGGTGAACGTCCCGTCCGCCGCCGTGATCTGAGTGACGTTGCTCGTCAGGACGGAGACTTCCGCTCCGCCGACCGGGCTCCCCGATGCCTTCAACACCACCTTCGCCTCGAAAGCCTCGCCGGAGGCCGCGCCCAGCAGATTCGACACGAAGGCCGTGAGCAGACGCCACTTGCGAGATTTCATGACTGGAATCTAGGGCGCTGGTACGAGCTACTACCAGAGCTCGTAGACCCGCGGGGCGTGGACGATCGCGCGGCTAGGGCGCGTGAACGATCGTTTCGAAGACGCGATGGAGCGGCTCGAGAACGCCCGGGGTGACCGCCAGCCACGCCGTCGCTGCAAGCAGCGCCAGCAGAGCGCCGGTGCGGCCCAGACCCGAGGCGTGGCGCGCGAGGCGCGCGGGCGCGGCGAGCAGGCGGCGGACGCGTTTATCGAGAGCTTCGCCGCGGTAAAACGCCGCGGCGACGGCCGTCTGCGGAATCGCGGCGCGCGAGGCGAGGCGCGCGACGCGCACGAGAGACTCGGCGAGGTCCGCGGGGTGCGCGCCGCGGGCGATCGCGTCGTCGTCGGCCGATTCCTCGGTCGCCGACTCCCACTCTTCGAGCATCCGGCGACCGGAGGAGAACAGAGGAAGCGGATCCGCGGCGCCCTCGAGCATCAGGCGCTTCACGTTGTCTCCGGAATGCCAGTGGCCGACCTCGTGGGCGGCCATCGCGGCGACCAGATTGGCGCCGCAGCCGTCCAGCACCGAGCTCGCGATGAACAGCCTCGGCCTCCGGGACCCCGCCAGAGCCACGATCGGCGCGGCCGTGTCGATCCGGTACACGGGACAATCGACGCCGTCGAGCGATACGGGCTCGGCACCGCGCGACCAGACGCGCACGACGCGATCGGTCGCGAGCAGAGTCGAGATCAAGCGCCAGACGCCCCGGCCGGCGAACGCGAGCCCCACGAGAGCGCAGGCCCAAAAAGTGAAGCCCGGCAATTCCGTCGTCTTCCTCGGCTCGAGCAGGACGTAGGCCGGCAACACGAGCCCGAAGCTCGCGAGCAGGCCGGCCGAAGTCGGGAACAGGCGCAGCCCGAGGAGCACGCGCGCGCGCGTCGCCGCGCGCATCCGCGCGATCCGCGAGTCCAGGACGCCCCAGGCCGCGAGCACGAGCGCCGAGCCCGCGAGACTCCCGATGCCGAACGCCGCGAGGAGACCGAGAGCTCCGAGCAGCGCGTAGCTCATGGCTTGCGCGTTTCCCGGTCGCGCCGTTCCCGGACGAGAGCTTCGAGCTCGTCGAGAAGGCCGTGGTCGCGCGTCCCGAACGCGTCGACCAGAAACGAGAGTGCCGGCCGGAGAGCGTCCGGTTCGTGCCTCAGAAAGGCGTCGATGGCGTTGGCCGTGAGCAGTGCCTCCATCTCGGGCCGCGTGTAGCGCGTCTTGTAGAGGAAGGCGCGCCCCGAGCGCTGCCTTTCGAGCACGCCCTTCCTGTAGAGGCGGTCGAGCGTCGTCATCAGCGTCGTGTATGCGGCATCGGGATAGTCCTCGCGGACGTCGCGCACGCTCGAGGGAGCTCCGCGCCGCCACAGCGACTCGAGCATCCGGACTTCGAGCTCGCCGAACGCCGCCGCGAGTCCCTGGCCGGGGTTCGCGCGGAGCCATCTCTGAATGAGGGCGGTCATGGGCGGCCATTATAACGACGGATCAGGCGTCAAGCCTACGGATCCGTTCCTGGCCTCGATGAACGAGCAAGAGGAAGGCAGGCAGCGCGAGAAGGGTAAAAACCGTCGAAGTCACGAGCCCGCCGATCATCACGATCGCCAGAGGACGCTCGATCTCGGTGCCATGGAGCCGCAGGATCAACAGAGGCAGGAGCCCCAGAGTCGCGGTCGCGGCCGTCATCAGCTTGGGCCGGACACGGCCGATGCTTGCTTCCCGGAGGGCTTCCGGGAAATGCTTCCCCTCCTTCATGATCGAGCGGGTCTGAGTGACCAGGACCAGCCCGTTCTGAACGGCGATCCCAAAGAGCCCGCACAGCCCGACGAGGGAGGACACATTCCAGGTCTCGCCGGAAATGACGAGGGCCACGATGGCTCCGACGAACGCCACCGGCAGACTGATCAGGATCCCGAGGACTTCCAGCACCGAGCCCAGCGCCAGGTACAGCAGCAGGAAGACGGCCAGAATCGCTACCGCCAGCGCCACGCTCAGCGAACGCGACGCACGGGCCTGACTTTCCACGCGCCCACCGACGTCCACGAAGTAGCCCTGCGGGAGCGAAAGCTCTCTGGTCAGACGACTTCGGACGTCGGCCGCCGTGCTCCCCAGGTCTCTGCCGGTGACCGAGGCCTCCACGGCGATGCGGCGCGTGCCGGCTTCCCGGCGAATGGCTCCCGGCCCGAACGCTTCCTCGATGAGGGCGAGCTGACCGAGCGGGACTCGTGAGCCGTCGTGCCCGTCCACGAGCAGGGTTCGGATCTTGCTCGGGTCCGAACGCTCGCTGTCCTGGAGTCGAACGACGAGATCGTACCGTCGCTGGCCGAGCCACACTTCCGATTGCTCTTCGCCCACCAGGCCGATTCGGATGGCGCGGATGACGTCTCCGGGAGTGAGACCAACTCGGGCTGTGGCGGGCCGATCGATCGAGATCCGGAGTTGCGGCAGACCGGTAACTCGCTCGACCCGAAGATCCTCGATTCCTTTGACCCCGGCCATGACCGCCCGGATTCGCTCCGCGAGGACGGCCAGTTGATCGAGATCCGGCCCGAAGACTCGGACCGAAAGGTCTGCGGGAGAGCCCCCCAGGCCCTCGTCGATCCTCATTCCCAGGGGGGTCGTGAAGAGGACCGACACCCCGGGCACTCCTTCCAGCTTCTCGCGCATCTCGTGCTCGAGATCCTCGAGAGAGCTCTTGCGGGACTTCTTGAAAACGACGAGGACGTCCGAGACCGTGTGCGGCATGGGATCCTCGGTTCGCTCGGCCCGACCTGTCCGCCGGACGACATCCTCCACATCCGGAAACGTCCGGAGAGCGTCCTCGACCCGGTGGTTGAGACGGTCGACTTCATCGAGCGACGCCTCCGCCGGAAGCATGGTCTGAAGGAGAAAGGCGCCCTCGTCGAGCTTCGGCATGAAGTCGGCTCCCACAAACCACGCGAGCGCGACCGCGGGAGCCGTCACGGCCAGCGACAGCGCCCGAACCCGGCCCGCGTGCTTCATCGAGACGTCGAGAAGGGGCGCGTAGAGGCTCTTCAGACGGCGAATGATCCAGACATCCTCGGGTCTTTCCGTCGGCTGAGGTCGCAGGAGCCAGGACGACAGCACCGGGACGACGGTCAGCGCCAGGATCAGCGAGGCGGCGACGGTGGCGACGACCGCCGCCGCGAGAGGCCTGTACATGCGACCTTCGATTCCGGTCATCCAGAAGAGCGGCAGAAAGACCGCGATGACGATCAGCGTCGCGAACGCGATGGGACGCCCGACCTCGACTGCCGCATCGAGCGCCCGGCGCCGTCGGGAGGCATTCCCCGGCGGGAGTGCCCCCGAGATGCGGTGGACCACGTTCTCCACCAGGATGATCGAGGCATCGACGAGCAGACCGACCGCGATGGCAAGGCCGCCGAGCGTCATCGTGTTCAAACCGACTCCCGCCCGCTTCAGGAAGATCCCGGACAAAGCGATCGAGACCGGGATCGTGAGCGTGACGAGCAGCGCGGCGCGCAGGTTCCCGAGAAGTCCAAACAGCACCAGCACCACGAACACGGCCCCGAGCAGAACCGCGCGGCCGACGCCGCCGAGTGCGGAGTCCACGAGCTCGGACTGGTCGTACACGATCCGAAGGGACACGCCCTTGGGCAGAGCACGGCGGATCTCGTCGATCGCGGCACGGATTCCGGCGGCCACTCGGACCGTGTCGGCCCCGAACTGCTTCACGACCCGGCAGCTGACGACCTCACCACGGAGGCGGTGGGCGATTCCGCGCCGGGTCGCGGGCCCTTCTCGGACGTCCGCGACGTCTCCCAACAGCACCGGGGTCGTACCCCGAATCGCGACGACCGTGTTCCGGAGGTCCTCCACCGTTCCAACTCTGCCGATCGCGCGGACCGTCCACTCCATGGAGCCCTGGACGAGGATGCCTCCGGAGGCATTGAGATTGGCGCCTTCGACGGCGTGCATCACGTCGTCGAGCGTCACGCCGCGAGCCGTGAGCCGGTCGGGATCCAGCTGGACCTGGAACTGACGCAGGTAGCCCCCGAGCCTCTCGACGGCGGCCACCCCCGGAACGGCCAACAGCCGGTTCTTCACGTCGAACTCCGCCAGATCGCGAAGGCTCATGAGATCCGCGGCGCCGGGCTCGGCCTCGAGCGTGAACTCGAAGATCTCGTTCAGCCGGCCGGTCAGGCTGGAGACGAGCGGAGCATCGGTCCCTGGCGGCAGTTCCGAGGCCGCCTGGCTGACGCGTTCCGCGACGAATTGTCGGGATCGATAGTAGTCGGCATCCGGCTCGAACTCGATCGTGATCTGCGAAACACCGAGCTGGTTGTTGGAACGAATTCGACGCACGTTCGGCAGCCCCGCGAGGGCCGTTTCCATCGGCACGGCAATCGCCATCTCGAGCTCTTCCGCTCCCATGGCGGGGTTCTGCACGATGACGTTGAAAACCGGCGCGGAGAGGTCCGGGAAGACGTCTCGAGGAAGATCCCGGAACGCGAGCAGGCCCAGGAAGGCTCCGGCCAGCGACAGCACGACGACCAGGAGGGGCTTTCGAAACGAGGCCGTGATGATGCGTTCGATCACTCGTGGCTCCTCAATGCTCGTGCCGCTCGCCTTCGCCGCGAGCCTTTTCGGCCTCGGCCTTCAGGAGGAAGGCACCTTCCACCACCACCTCTTCTCCAGGCCGAAGGCCGGAGACGATCTCGACTTCGCCCCCGAGGTCGCGGCCACGGCCCACCGTCCGCATTTCGAAGGCTCCATCGCCCTTCGGGAGAAAGACCCGCCACTCGTCCTGCATGCGCTGCAGAGACGCGGCCGGCACGGCGACGATCTTTCCGCCGGCATCGCCGAGGCGAATGAAGCTCGTTGCCGACATGCCCGGTCGCAACAGCGCTTCGCGGTTGTCGACGTCGATCCGGACGGGGATCGTGCGCGATGCCACGTCGACCTGGCGCCCGACCAGGGTGACGGTGCCCGTGAACACGCGTCCCGGAAGCGCGGGGAAACTCGCGCGAACGGCCGACCCGGGGCGAACGCGAACCGCGTCCCGCTCGAAGGCATGCACAATGAGCCAGAGGCGTGAGAGGTCTCCGATGCGGAACAGTGGCTTCGATGGATCGGTCATCTGGCCGGTCACGACGTTCCGTTCGATGACCGTGCCCGCAAGGGGAGCGCGGAGGACCAGCCGCGCGTCATCGCCGGCGGCGGAGCGAAGATCGTCTTCTGCGAGCCCGAGGGCGCGAAGCGAGCCCAGCGCCGCCTGAAGGTCCGCTTCGGCGGACGCCGCATCCGCCTCCGCCTGCTCGACTTCGCGTTTGGGTACGACGCGTCCCGCCAGCTCGTGCTTGCGCGCGACGTTGGCTCGCGCCAGATCGGTCCGTGCCCGAGCGTTCCAGTAATCGGCCCGGGCGCGTCCGAGCTCCACGCTCTGGAGCTCGACGAGAGGCTGACCGCGGCTCACCGTGTCTCCGGGGGACGCGAGAATCCGGACCGCTCGAGCGGCGACGGCGGATCCGACCTCCGCGTAGGCCTCCTCGTTGACGCTGACCTCGCCGAGGACGCTGACTTCCTCACCACCCGGCCGCGATTCCGCCTGGACTGTCGTGATCCGCAGGTCGCGAAGCATTCCAGGATCGATCTGCAGGAGATTCGCCGAAGGCTGCCCGGCGCGGGCCTCGGTCGTCGGCTCCCCGGAATGCGCGCCTTCCGGAGTCGAGGCCTCGGGCTTTCGGCCACACGCGATGGCGCCGGCGCAAAGCAGGAGGCCGGCTGGCAGCAGGCGGCTCTTCGGCTTCATGGTGACACCCCCGCGCTGGCCTCGAGATCCGCCGAGGCGATCGCTGCATCGAGAAGCCGGGAGAGATGGTCGCTTCGGATCTCCAGCATCTGACGGCGGACCAGCAGCAGCTCGATCAAGCTGATCTGCCCGACGTCGTAACTCTCCTTCGACAGCGTTTCGTTCTCTTCCACGACTCCAAGGGCATCTCGCTCGAGCTCTTCCACCGCCGCCCGTTGCTGATCGTAGATTTCGAAAGCCGCGCGGACTTCGATCCGAACGGCGCGGCGCCTCGCGTCGAGCTCCTGGGTGAGCCGGCCCGCGCGGGCTCGGGCTTCGGCGCGGACTCCCTCTCCCCGGTCGAACACAGGAAGCGACAATCGAACCGCTCCCAGGAGGAAGTCCTGCCCCTCCTCACGCTGGTAAACCGCGCCGAGACCGAGCTCGGGCCAGGACAGCGCCTGACCCAGGCGCAGTCCGGCATTCGCCGCATCCAACTCGGACTGGAGAGCCCGGACGTCGGGACGCTCCACCGCTTTCTCGAGCAGGTCTTCGAGATCGAATCGACGAGGCGTGGAGATCTTTCCGTCGAGACGAACCTGCTCCTCCGACGAGAACCCCAGCAATACCCGGAGCTCGGCGAGACTCGCGGCGAGGTGGGATCGAGCTCCGTGCACGTCCGACCGCGCTCGCGCGGCGGCGGCGCGAGCCACGTTCACATCCAGAAGTGCCACATCCCCGGATTCGTGACGACGGCGCGCCGCCTCGAGCGTGTCCTCGGCGATGCGCTCGGCGCCGGCGAGGAGGGCCAGCCTCTCCTGCGCCTGGAGACCGCGGAAGAAAGCCGCGGCGACTTCTCTCTGCGCTCGCCGCAGTACATCGTCGGCTTCGGCGATGGACGACGTCATCTCGGCACGGGCGACATCGATCCGCGAGGAGCGCCGCCCTCCGAGCTCTACGTCCTGAAGAAAACCGGCGTCGACTTTCGCGCTTCGGGGCTCTCCCGAGATCGCACCGCCGGCGGCCGCCTCCACTTCCGGGTTTCGAATCGCCGACGCGGCGCTCAGTCGCCCGCGCGCTTCCTCGATGCGAGCCCGGGCGAAGAGCACCGCCGGCGCCCGCTCACGGGCGAGAGACAGCGCCTGTTCGAGGGTCAGAGCTTCCTGCGCCGCGCCGGAACCGGCGACCAGCAGAATCAGCGCAACGTCGAGCACGAGCTTTCGAGAGAGCCGCATCTTTTGTCCTCGCAACGAAGGCGAGCGCGAGCGAGGACGGGCGATCCTCCCCGACGCTCAGACCAGGTCCGGTGGAAACCGGCGTCTAGGCGAGGAGGCGCTTAGGGACGTGCAGGATCTCGGCCCGTGGCGCCGAGGGGCGGCTCACGGTGTCACTCGCGTAAGCCGTCACCCCGGGACCGAACCCTGTCATCCGCGGGGCGATTTCGAACGGAGTCGAGACGCCGCTGGGGCAGCACGCGCAGTCGATACAGAGGGCGGTGCAGTTCGCAGGCGAGCTGCCGCAAGGTTCGTCGCAGACCGCGAAGGCACCGACCGCGGCGACGACGCCGTATGTCAGCAGGAAGAGACACGCGAACATCCGCAACCAACGCCGCACGACAGGCTTATAGCATGCCGCTCACTGGCCTCCCTGTGACGGAGTCGCGACGCGAGTCAGAGGGTGGATCCGGGGAGCTCGACCCGCGAAAACATCCCTTCGGCGACCCAGTCGCGGAGCCAGCGGAAGAGCTGATCCCCCGGGGACCCCTGGAGCCCGCGCGAGGCCTCCGCCACCGCCTTGCCGAACGGGCGTCCGCGCACGAGGGCGTTCAGGAAGTCGTACGCCGGGCGCCCGAGATCGAGGCGCCAGACTTCGTAGCTCTTTCTGTAGACGGCAATCCAGGTGGCCTTGCGGCCGATGCCGGGGTGGTCGTGGTTTTCGTCCTTCACGGATTGGAGGTATGCGTTGACGGGGTACGCGAAGGCTCCCAGGCGCAGAGCGTCGATCGGTCGCAACACGGCGCCTTCCCAGGCGTGCTCGGGGATGCGCGCGATCTCTTCGACCGGCCAGCTCGGCGATTCCGGAGCGTCGAAGACCTCGGTGACGAGAGCCTCGAGGCGCGCGAGATCGGCGGCGAACGCTTTCCGACGAAGGCCGCTCCAGGTCCGAATGAACTCGGGAAAACGCTCGCCCAGCCGGTTCAGCGTGTAACTGCGCGACGGGTACGCGGCCACATAGGACGTAACGAGCCCGGCGAAGCGGTCGCTGCCGAGAAGGTGGGCCACGGCCGGGAAGTCGTTCTCGAGAGCCTCGATCATCCTCAGCAGATACATGCCCTGATAGACGCCGACGCGCTCGACCGAGGAGAGCGTCTTCGAGGGCAGGATGACTCGGCCGATGTCCTCCGGATCGAGCTCGGCGCGGGCCGCCTCGGACGTCACGGCCTCCGCGGCTTCGCCCGGCTGCTCGATGACCGCCTGCATCCAGCGCTGCAGGCGCGGGAGAGCCAGCTCACGAGGCGACGGCGGCAAGGCGTCCCTCCTTCCGGTCGCTCCGGAACCTCCGCGCCTGAAGCGCTTCGGCGTGCACGACTTCGAACGCCGGAATGTCGCCGTCCCACTCGAAAAGCGTCGAGACGTTGCCGGTCCGCGCGACCGAGTGGCGGTACAACTCCCAGACCTCCGGGATCGCGTGGTCGTTGTGCGTGTCGACGATGTGCGTGCCCTTGTTCGTATGGCCGGCCAGGTGGTACTGCGTCACCCGCGACGGGTCGATCGCGTCGAGGTAGCGCTTCGGGTCGAAGCCGTGGTTGAACGCGCTGACGTAGACGTTGTTGACGTCGAGGAGCATCCCGCAGTCGGCCTGCTCCATGAGACGTCCGAAGAACTCCCACTCCGGCATGCTCGACGCGGCGAACTCGGCGTAGGTCGAGGCGTTCTCGAGCATCAGGGGGCGCTCCAGAAAGTCCGAGACGGTCCGGACACGCGCTGCGACGTGCCCCAGGGCTTCTTCCGTCAGGGGCATCGGCAGCAGGTCGTGGGTGTTCCTGCCGGAAACGCCGGTCCAGCACAGGTGATCCGAGACCCATCGGGCTTTTGTGCGGTCGGCGAGGGCTTTCAGTTTTCGGAGGTATTCGAAGTCGAGACGGTCGGTCGATCCGATCGACATCGAGACGCCGTGCATGACGACCGGGTAGCGCTCGGCCACCTGATCGAGGACCCAGAGGGGCCGGCCGCCCGTGTCGAGATAGTTCTCCGAGAGGATCTCGAAGAAGTCGACCTCGGGCTTCGTCTCGAGGATGCGGGCGTAGTGCACCGTGCGCAGGCCGATGCCCACGCCGAGGTCGGGAAGGTGCCAACGGTTACGCGCCTGGGGTTTCAAGGTCTCTCGGGCTCCGGAAAATTTGGGGGGCGGCGACATCCTCGACTTCCTCGCAGGTCATCGATCGTCGCGCGGCCCCCCGTTCCATGAAAATGATCGGACTAGGCCGCCGGCTTGACGGGGACGGCGCAGCCGCCTTTGCCCTTGCAGGAGTTCTTCGCGGCGCAACCGGAGTCGCCGCTCTTGCAGCCGCCCTGGCCCTTGCAGGCGTTCATGCCCTTGCAGGAGTGCTTCATCTCGGCCGAGGCGCAGCCACCCTTGCCCTTGCAGGAGTTCTTGCCCGCACAGCCGGCGTCGCCGCTCTTGCAGCCGCCCTTGCCCTTGCACGAGTTCATGCCCTTGCAGACATGCTTGTCGGACGAGGCCTGCGCCTTGTCCTTCTTCTCGTCGCCGGCCGACGACTTCTTGCCCTCGCCCTTGGAGGCGTCCTTCGGGAGCGCCGACAGCAGGCGCGAGCCCGCGAGGACGCCAGCCACCGCGAGGCCGATCGCCTGCACCTTCAGGTCACCCTTCTTCATCCGTCTCTCCTTTCGATCCCCGTCTCGGGGTCCACCGGACAGCACCGCGGCCGAAATGGCCGCGGGCGATTCGCTCGCCTTCTGCGGGCCTGGATCGGTGTTCGGATACGAGCCGCCGCGAATTCTATCGCCGGCCCCGTCCGATCCTCGTCTTCGTTCTCCGTCTCCTCCTGTCCCCCGGGTAGTACGTTTTCCGGCGACGGCCGGATCTCCCTCGAGGTCGGATGCCGGAGCGGCCGCTGGAGTTTCGGCGGCAGGACGCTCGGCGGGCCTTAGAGATTCCTAAGAAGCCGCCGGGGACACCCGCGGAGCCGGCGCCATTCGCCCGGCCTGGACGTCGCGGAGGAAGCCCAGGAGGTGACGGAAGTAGGCCTCCTGGTCGTCCCACATGGCGAGGTGGCTGCCGTTCTCGCAGATCGCCACGCGCGAGTTCGGGATCAGCCGCCCCATCTTCTTGATGTCCTCGGGATCCATCTCGTCGTATTTCGCCCCGATGAGGAGCGTCGGGACGGAGATCTTCGACAGATCGTTCCAGCGATCCCAGTCCTTGAAGGTGCCGGTGACGACGAACTCGTTGGGCCCCTGCATCGTTCCGTAGACCTGCGGATTAACGTGCTTGAACGCCCGAGCGACCGAATCGGGCCACGGGTCGAGCCGGCAGAGGTGGCGGCCGTAGACGCCCTTGTACATCGCCTCCTGGTATTCGGGCGCGTCGTACTGACCCAGCGCCTCGTACTTCTCGAGCGTGGCCAGGATCTCCTTCGGGAGTTCCGAGCGCAGTTTCGCGATGTACTTCATGTAGGACGGAATCGAGGCGGTCATGCTCGAGAGCACCAGCCCCTTGATGTGCTTCTGGTACTTGAGCGCGTACTCGATCGCGAGCATCGAGCCCCACGACTGGCCGTACAGGTAGAAGTTCTCGAGACCGAGCGCGGTACGGACCTGTTCGACCTCCTCCCGGAAGCGCTCGACCGTCCAGAGCGATTTGTCGTCCGGCTGGTCCGAGTACGAGGAGCCGAGCTGGTCGTAGTACCAGAACTCGACTCCCGCCTGCGGCAGGAAGTCCTCGAAGCACTCGAAGTACTCGTGGTTGAAGCCCGGGCCGCCGTGGAGCGTCAGCATCTTGATCGGACCGGCGCCCAGTTTTTTCGTCCACACCTTGTACTTGCCGTCGACGGGGATCATGCGGATGCCCGCGGTCTTGACGTCGACCGGCTTGCCGGCCGGCGAGACGTATTGCGCGGAGCCGAAGCGCGCGTGCGCGAGAGAAGCGGCGGACAGCGTCAGGAGAGCGCGGCGATCGATCGTCATGTCGCGGATACTAGATCAGCACGCACGGGAAGCCAGGATGGCCCGGACGAGCCGGCGGGGATCGCCGCGGTGGGGGCGGCTGCCCGGACGGGGCCGAAGTCCCGCCCCATGTTGCGAATCCCATTCTTTGACATAATCCGCCCTCACAGATGGAGCTCGAGACCCGAGACGACGGAGGCGTGACGATCATCACGGTCCGGGGGGACCTCGTGATCGGCGACGCCGAAACGGGCTTTAAAAAGACGATCACGCGCCTCATCGAGGAGGGCCGGGTCAACCTGCTCGTCGATCTCTCTGCGGTCGGGTTCCTGGACAGCTCGGGACTCGGCGCCCTGGTCCGCGCGCTGACCAACACACAGAAGGAAGGCGGCCAGACGAAGCTGCTGAACGCCGGGCCGCAGATCCGCAAACTCCTCCAGATGACGAAGCTCGACTCGGTTTTTGAGCTCCACGAGGACATGGAGGCCGCCGTCACGAGCTTCTGACCCGCGGACATCCGATTCGATTTCGATTTCAATTCGGGATTCGGGGAGGGGACGCTTGGCGGACGAACCCGAGGGACCGGTTGAGCCCCTAGAGGAAGAGGACGACGAGCCGGTCGAGTCCGCAGACGAACGGCTCGCCTCGGCCGACGATGCCGAGATCACGGCCCTGGCGGAGCTCGCGCTGTGCGAAAACCTCGCGCAGACCTCGGGCTGGGCGGCCCGCTGGAGCGCGACGATGGCGGGAGCGGACGCAACGCTCCTCTGGGCGCCCGACACGGTTCACCCCATCTTCCTCTGCATCGGGGCCGAGGGCCAGGGCGTCGACAAAGTGCTGCGCCGCTCGGCTCCGCGGGACACGGGCTACGTCCACGAGCTCGTCCGCGACCGCCAGCCGATCGTCCTGACGGGCGAAGAGCTCGCCGCCGACGATCCGTTCGTCCGAGGCGTCACCGGGCACCGCGCGTGTCTCGCGGTGCCGCTGCAGGCCGAGGGCCTGATCGTGGGCCTGCTCGCGATCTACTTCACCGAGATTCCGAATGCCGAAGAGGCGCTCTCCCGGATGGAGCACTTCCTCGAGCAGGCGGCGCCGGCCCTCGGCCGAGCGCTCCGCGCCGAGCGCAAGACGGTCGGGATGCTCCACGCCATCGAGCGGCTCACGAATCTCTACGATCTCTCCAAGGCCTTCGGCTCGACGATCGACATCGCCGAGCTCTCGACGCTCATCGTGCGGAAGGCCGCCGACATGGTGACGGCGGAGACGGCCTGTCTCTGGGTCCTCGAGGGAGAGGACGTGACCGCGGCGGCCGTGGCCGTCAACGACAACTACGACGTCGACTCCCCGCCGGATGCCGTCGGTGTCACGGTCGTGGGCGACGTCGTGGCCGACCAGGAGGCGCTCCGGCGAAACCGCATCCCGCCGACCGACCCGGTCGCCACAGAGAACCCCCTCTACCCCATCAAGTCGATCCTCGCCGTGCCTCTCATCGAGAACGACGTGGCCGTCGGCGCCCTCTGCGTGGCGAACAAGCGCGGGCGCCACCCCGAGTTCTCGGCCGAGGACGAAGAGCTCCTCGCCGACATCTGCCGGCAGGCCGTGCGCGCGCTCCGCACGGCGCGCCAGCACGAGGCCGAGAAGAAAGTCGAAGAGCTCGACGCCCTGCTCGCCGTCTCCCGCGAGATCACCGCGACCCTGGACCTCGACAAGGTCATGACGGCCATCGTCAACGGCGCCGCGGCCCTGATCCCCTACGATCGCTGCGCGATCGCGATCCAGGATCGCGGCAAGCTCCGCCTCGGCGCCGTCTCCGGGATGGTCGAGGTCGACCGCAAGGACCCCACGGTCGGCCGCACCGAGCAGCTCCTCCAGTGGGTTTTCCTGACCGGGACGGACGTTACCATCACCCAGTTCGACGACGGCAGCCTCGCGGGCGGTACGGATCGTCCTGAGACGGAAGAGAAATTCCGCGCGTTCTTCGCCGAGAGCGGCATGCGCGCCTACTACGGCACGACGCTGCGCGACGAGGAGGGCAAGCTCGGCGCGATCTCCTTCGAGTGCCGCGAGCCGATCGTCTTCGACGAAGGACTGCGCGACCTCCTCGGCATTCTGGTCAACCAGGCCACGGTGTCGCTCCGCAACGCGCAGCTCTACACTCAGGTCCCCCTGGCCGGGTTCCTCAAGCCGCTGCTCGAGAAACGCCGCCAGTTCGAGCAGATCCCGAAACGCAAGCGCCTCCGCATCGCCGCGGCGCTCGCGGTGGCGCTCGTGGTGCTCTTCGTCGTGCCCTGGCGCTTCCGCGTCGGCGGGCCGGCGGTCGTCCAGCCCGCGCGCCGGGCCGTCGTCACGGCGCCGGTCGACGGCATCGTCGCCTCCGTCCTCCGGCGGGAGGGCGACCGGCTGGCGGCGGGAGCCGTGATCGCGACGCTGGAAGACCGCCCTTTTCGCGCCTCCCTCGCGGAGGCGCGCGCGGCCTACGACAATGCCGAGCGCGATCTGGCCCGCGCCCGCGAAGCCGGCGACGCCGGTGCCATGTTCGCGGCGCGTTCCCGCTCGGACGAGCAGGCGGCGAGGATCGCCATGGAGGAGCAGCGTCTTCTATGGACGCGGCTCGCGAGCCCGGTCGCCGGCGTCATCGTCACGCCACGGCTCGAGGAGCGGGTCGGACAGGTGCTGGCGCGGGGCGACGAGTTCTGCGTCGTCGCCGACTCGGCCGGCTCCGTGACGGTCGAGGTCGCGGTTCCCGAAGCCGACGCGGCGATTCTGAAGCCCGGGCAGCCCGCGTTCGTGAAGCTCAATCCTTATCCGACGCGCACGTTCCACGGAGAGGTCGGCCGCGTCGGGTCGCGCATCCGCGAGGAGGGCGAGGAGCGCTTCGTGATCGCCGAGGTCAAGCTTCCCAATACCGAAGGGCTGCTCCGTACGGGGATGCTCGGGAGGAGCAAGATCCGCGTCGGCTACCGCAGCATTGCGTACCTGCTCCTGCGCAAGCCCGCCCGCTGGATCTACGGCAAGCTCTGGCCGCTCCTTCCGTGACCGCCGGCGCCCGTTCCGGGCGGCTCATCTCCGCCGCCGCAGGCGGGGAAACCGCGGCCGCGCTCGCCGCCCGCCGCTCGGGCAAGAGCGACCGGCCCCAGCTCGGAACGCGGCTCGTCGTCCGGCGCATCGTGAGGATGGGCGAAGTCCAGTGGGTCGTCAAGAATCCCGAGCGCGACGCCTACTACACCTTCAGCGACGCCGAGTGGGGCGCCATCGAGCTCTTCGACGGGACGCGCACTCCGTCGGAGATGGCCGAGGAGTACAACCGGCGCCATCCCGGGTCCGCCGTGGACGCCGCCTTCATCCTCGAGTACCAGGAGATGCTCCGGGGCATCCAGCTGCTCCAGCAGTCGTCCGCGGAGCGGAGCCTCGAGCTGCTGGCGCATACGCGCGCGGCCCGCAAACGCGCGGCCGATGCGAAATCCGAGGGGTTCAATCCCTTCTTCATCCAGTTCAAGGTCCTGGACCCCAACCGCTTCCTGGACCGGACGGTGAAATACGTCCGCTGGATCTGGTCCCCGCCGGTCGTCATCCTCTGGTCGATCGCCGTGCTCTGGACCATCGGCGTCTTCGTGAACAACTTTGGGCCGATCTGGACCGGCACGTACGAGCTGTACGCGTTCCTGCGCAAGCCTCTCGTCGACGCTCTCCAGTTCTTCGCGATCCTCTGTCTCATCGGCGGGATCCACGAATACGGCCACGCCTACGCGACCAAGATCTACGGGGGCGAGGTCCACGACATCGGTCTGGCCCTGCTCTATTTCACGCCGGCCTTCTACTGCGACACGACGGATTCGATTCTCTTCGAGAACAAGTGGCACAAGTTCTGGACCACGACTGCCGGGATTTACATCGAAGGCTTCATCTGCGCCGGAGCCACGGCGCTCTGGGTCGTGACGTACCCGGACACGATCTGGAACGAGCTCGCTTACAAGACGATGCTCTTCACCGGCGTGTCGACCGTCTTCTTCAACATCAACCCGCTGATCAAGATCGACGGCTACTACGCGCTGACGAGCGTCCTCGAGATGCCCGAGCTGCGCGAGGAGTCGCTCCGCTACATCGGGACGTGGCTCCAGCGCCACGTGCTGAGGCTCTCGGTCGACGTCCCTCCGGCCACGCGGCGGAAGCAGCGGATCTACTGGATCTACGGCACGCTGGCTCTGGCCTACCAGCTCGTGCTGATGCGATTCATCGGCGGGCTCTTCTTCAACCTCTATGACCGCTTCTTTCCCGATGCCGCAGGCGTGCTGCTCGCGCTGACGCTCTACCAGATCTTCAAGAAGCGTGTGCGTCTGGGCGTGCGCACCGCCAGGCTCTTCTACCTCGACAAGAAGGAGCTGATCATGAGTGCTCGCAGCCGAAGGGCCCTGGCTGTCGCCGGAGGGATCCTCGCGCTGCTCCTCGTGCTGCCGATGGCCCGGCGCACGATCCGGAGCGAGGCGGTCCTGCGGCCGGCCGGCGTCCACCACGTCGACGCTCCCGGCGACGGCGTCGTCGAACGCGTGTTCGTTTCGGAAGGCGAAAACGTCGCGGCAGGAGCCGAGCTCCTGCGCATCGTCAATCCGGCCGCGCAGGCCGAGTCCGCGCGGTTCTCGGCCGAGAGCGCGCGGATGTCGGGCCGCGAGAGCGCCGCGCGGCAGGCCGGCGATGCCCGGGCCGTGGCCGAAGCCGAAGGGCTGCGCACCGCGGCGGCCGCCGGGCTCGAGCAGGCGGTCGGCGCGCAGAATCGGCTCTCGATCAAAAGCCCGATCGTGGGCCGCGTGCTGACGGCGCGGCCCGCCGATCTCGTCGGCAATTTCGTCACGGCGGGACGCCCGCTGCTGGAGGTCGCGGACTGCTCGAAGCTCTTCGCGGAGCTTCCGGTCTCCGAGAGGCTCCTCGACGATCTCGCCGTGGGCGCGCCGGTCCGCGCCCTGCTCGGCCAGCGGCCGACCCGGCCGGTCCGCGGCACGATCGTCCGCATCTCGCCGGCGACGCTCGACCAGCCCGTCACCGCGCGCGGGCTCCACGATCCTCCCCGGCCCTCGACACGGCCCGACCGTTTCGTCGCGCTCACTGTCTTCGACAACGCCGACGGCGCGCTCCGGCCGGGCGATCTCGCGCGCGCCAAGATCTACGCCGCGCGCGCGTCCGTGCTGTCGCGCGGATGGCGCGTTCTGCGCCGCTGGCTCCAGACAATCGTCTGGTAGGAGAAGACGGGCGTCCTGCGCCGCGGACTTCAGATCATCGTCTGGTAGGAAAGAAAAAGGCCCCGCCTCGGGGCGGGGCCTCTTGCCAGTCGTCGTTCTGGCTTACGACTGCGAGCGGGTCGACTGCGAGCGCGTCGCCTGCGACCGGGTCGCCTGAGCGCGAGTCGCCTGAGCCCTGGTCGCCTGGGCGCGGGTCGCCTGGGCACGGGTCGCCTGGGCACGGGTCGCCTGGGCGCGAGTCGCCTGGGCGCGGGTCGCCTGAGCGCGAGTCGCCTGAGCGCGGGTCGCCTGGGCGCGGGTGGCCTGGGCGCGGGTCGCCTGGGCGCGAGTCGCCTGGGCGCGGGTCGCCTGGGCGCGGGTCGCCTGAGCGCGAGTCGCCTGGGCGCGCGTCGCCTGGGCGCGGGTCGCCTGAGCGCGCGTCGCCTGGGCGCGGGTCGCCTGAGCGCGCGTCGCCTGGACATGCGGGGCCGCTTCGGGAGCCACCGGACCGGTGCTCGACAGGCTTCCCACCCGGAGCTCGTTCATTTCCTTGCCGGTAGCGGTCTTGATCTTTTGCCTCTGCGCGTCGGTCAGCTTGATCCTCACATCGTTTGCCATTTTTTTGATTTCCTCCTGGCCGTTCAGTAAGGCAATAGCCGCGCCAGCGCGTTTCCCGGTGTTCGAAACTCGATAACCTCTGAAGATAAATGGCTTGGCGAGATCTCCGAGAACCGGATCGAGGCCCGCTGCAGGCGAATTTCTCAACCTCTGGTTGAAAATCTCAACCGCTCAGAGCCCGTATTTCCGACAGAGATACTTCATCTGGTTGGGGTCGAGCCCGAGTCTCCTCGCCGCTTCCGCCTTGGTGCCGCCAGCCGCCGCGATCGCTTCGGCGATGAGGTTCTTTTCGAAAGCCGCGATCCGCTCGGGAAGGCTTCCGGAGCTCTTTTCCGCCGTGGGCGAGCGTCGGAGCGCTCGCGGGAGATCCTCTTCGGTCGCTTCCGGCCCTTCGGAAAAGAGCACCAGCAGCTCGACGACATGCTCGAGCTCCCGGACGTTTCCGCGCCAGGGATAGGCCTCGAGCCCGGCGAGGGCCCCGGCCGAGAAGCCGCGCACGGGCCTGCCGTGACGCGCGGCGTACCGTTCCAGGAAATGGCGGGCCAGCAGCGCCACATCCCCCGTCCGCTCCCGCAGGGGCGGGATCCGGATCGGGACGGCGTTGATCCGGTAGTACAGATCCTCCCGGAACGTGCCCGCCGCCACGCGGTCGTCGAGGTCCTCGTTGGTCGCCGAGACGAGCCGGAAGTCCACGGCGATCGAGCGGCGGCCGCCGACCCGTTCGATCTCGCGCGACTCGATCGCGCGGAGCAGCTTGGCCTGCACTCCCGCCGAGAGGGTTCCGACTTCGTCGAGAAAGAGGGTGCCGCCCTGGGCCAGCTCGAACTTTCCCGGGCGCGAGGCGACGGCGCCCGTAAATGCTCCGCGCTCGTGGCCGAAGAGCTCGGATTCCGCGAGCCCTTCCGGCAGCGCGGAGGCGTTGACGGCGACGAACGGCATGCGCCGCCGAGGGCTGTCCTCGTGGATCGCATGCGCGAGGAGCTCCTTGCCCGTGCCGCTCTCTCCGAGCAGCAGCACCGAGGCGTCGCTCGGCGCGACCTTCGCGATCTCGCGGGCCAGGCGGCGCATCGGCTCGCTCTCCCCCACGATCCGTCCGGGGGCTGGTCGTTCGAGGGCCGCCCGGCGGAGCTCGCGGTTCTCCGAAACCAGTCGCCGCCGCTCCAGCGCGCGCCTCAGGATCAGCTTGAGCTCGGCGGCGTCGACGGGCTTCTGGAAGAAGTCGAACGCACCGAGGGCGATCGCCTGCAGCGCCGCCAACCGCTCGGTTTCTCCCGACATCACGACGACGGTGGCGTCGGGATCCCGGCGCTTGGCTTCGGCCACGAGGCCCAGCCCTTCTTCGATCCGGCCCGAGGGCGGCAGCCTCAGGTCGAAGAGAAAGAGATCCGCTTCCGATGCGATCAGCTCCCGCCCGGCCACGCCGTCGCCGGCAGTCACGACCTCGAACTCGCCTTTGAGGGCCCAGACGAGCTGGGCGAGCAGATCGGCGTCGTCGTCGACGATGGCGATGCGCCCGAGGGACCGCCCCACGGGGCTCACGCCGAAGAGCGCGCGGCTGGAAAAGAGACCCGCATGATGGTCCCGCCCCCGGGCTGACTGAGCACCCGAAGCGTCCCACCGTGGTATCGGATGATCTGATCCGCGGTGAACAGCCCGAGGCCGACGCCGTTCGGTTTCGTGGTCTCGAAGGGCTGGAGCAGCCGCTCGCGCAGGAACTCGGGCGTCATCCCGCAGCCATTGTCGATGATCTCCACGGACGCCCGCGGCCGGGCACGGGTCCCCGCCGCAGTGCTGCGGAGGAGCACCTTCCCCCCGGCTCCCGCCGCCTCGAGCGCGTTGTCGACGAGGCTCGAGAACGCCTCCTTGAGATAGTCGGGGTCTCCCCAGATCTCCGGAGGCGATCCGACCGACAGGGCGAGCTTCGGCGGCTGGCCGGTGTTCACGCCTCGGAGGCGCGGGATTCGCGACGTCGCTTCCTTTGCCACGACGGCCAGGACGTCGTTCGGGCTGAGGGCCACCTTGACGAGGATCCCGTCCTGATGCGCCTCGTAGCGTCCCGCGATGACGGCCAGCCGCTCGACCGTCGAGTGGAGGAGCGACTGCACGAGCTTCTTGAATTCCGGGTCGCCGTAGTGCTCCTCGAGGTTCATGAGCAGCATCTGGAGCCGGAACCCCATGTTCTTGACGTCGTGCACCAGCACGCGGTCGAGGGCGGACCGGAGCTTTCGCGGGTACCGGCGAGACGGCATCAGCGGGGCTTGCCCTCCGGGAATTTGACCTTGACGGCGACGCCCGGGCGCAGGGCCGGCTGGCCGGGCTGCCGCTTCACCTGGATCATGACCTGGAAAGTGCCGCTCGCGGGATCGACGGTCGGGCTGATGAAGCGCACTTCCCCCGTCGTCTTCGCCTCGGGAAACCGTTCCGGCACGACCTCGACCCTGTCCCCGACGCGGACGCGCAGGAGCCACTCTTCACGCAGGTAAACGCGGGCGAGCAGCGGATCGGTCGCGGTGATCTTGAAGAGGGGCTCGCTGCCGTCCTCGATGACCTTCTGGCCGACGCGGGCGTACTTCTCGGTGACGACGCCGGCGAAGGGCGCGCGGATGACGGCGTAGTCGCGCTGCGTCTTCGTCTTTTCCCAGCGCGCGACGGCCACGGCCCACTGCGCTTTCTTCGAGTCGAGGTCCTGAACGCTCCCGACTTTGGAGTCCACCAGCGACTGCGCACGGTCGTACTCGGCCTTGCGCAGATCCATGTCTTCCTTGGCCTCCCGGACGTCGGCATCGAGCGCACGCGGGTCGAGCGTGGCGAGCGTCTGTCCCTGCGTCACGGCGCTGCCGCGATCGACCGTGATCGACTCCACGATGCCCGTGATCCGCGCCGAAACGATCACGTCCTGGTCGACCATCAGGTGCGACGCGAAAACGTTGTCCTCCGGCGGAGCGCCGAGCGCGGCGGAAACCGCCGCCATAAGAGCGAGGAATGTGGGAAGTGTTTTCACGATCGCGGAAGACCCGAAGATGCTATCGTTTGCGCAGGGTCATGTCGATCTCTCTCGCGAGCCAAAGCCCCTCCATCGAACAAAAGGGCCTGAGGGCGAACTTTTCCTGGACCATGGCGGAGCCGTGGGACGAGCGCCGCCTCGCGGCGTTCCTCATGACCAAGCATCGCCGGAGCGACTCGGACTGGACGCGCCGCCCCTCTCCATTTTTCGCCTCGCTCGGGCAGTCGAGCATCGAGTGTTCGGTGCCGGTGGCGCGTCCCGAGGCGCTCCCCGAGCTCGCCGCGATCCTGACGGGTGAGCTTTCGGGCATCCTGAGCGGAGCCAGCCAGATTTACGACCAGATGCTCGCCGGGACGGACTGGAAGACGGTCTCCCCTCCCTAGGACCCCTAAAAAAAGGCCCACACGCCCCCTTTGGACCCCGTCCGACGGACCCCAAAGTACTCATTTCTCTAGGCTCCAAACCGCACGGGGGCGGTATACGCTTTCGCGGCCCCGGGCGGAAATCCCGGCCGGGGACGGCCTCGGGCGCTCCAGGAGGTGGCCATGATCTCGGTTCCCTCGCTTCGCCTGAACCAGTTCGGCGTCCGCTTCTACGAGGCTCTGCTCTCGGGGGCCGACCTGCAGTCCCTGGTGGGTTTCGAGGTCCTCTCCTTCGGCCCGAGCGGCGAAACGACGCGGGGAAAGCACAAGCCCACGGGGCGGGTCAACTGGGAGTTCCTGGAGAAGAAGATCGCGGCCTCCGAGCAGGCCTTCCAGCGGCCCATCATCAAAAAGAAGATCGACGAGCTCGTCGCCTACTACCTTCAGTGCGCCGACTCGGGGACTCTCCCGGCCATCCCCGGCAGCGTTCTGCTGGTCTCGGAGAAACGGCTGGAGTTCGCCCCCTCGGGAGGCCGCGCCGACTCCGGCTCCCTCAAGCTGCCCGAGGAGTCGGGCATCCTGCGGGCCCTCGACGGCCAGCACCGCCTCCTCGCGCTTCACCAGCTCGCCGAGAAACACAGCCTGCGGGACTTCCAGGTGCCCGCCGTGGTCTTCGACAACCTGACGCCCGACCAGGTCGTGGAGCTCTTCGTCACGATCAACAGCAAGCACACCAAGCTCAACCCGTCGCACCTGATCTCGCTCGCCGGCCGCCGGTTGTACCGCGACGAGAACCTGGCCGCCGCCCACGACGTCATCCGGACGCTCAACGAGGACGAGGGCTCGCCCCTGAAGGGCGCGATCAAGGTCCTGGGCATCGGCAAGGGCAGCGTCACTCAGGCCTCGCTGGCCGACGAGCTGCGGGACGTCTTCGCAGCCATCGACACCGCCGGAGGCCGCGTCGCGCGCGAGTTCCGCGAGAACGCGCGGCGTTTTTTCCTCAACTACTTCAAGGCCGCGGCCAGAGCCTTCCCGGCGGCTTTCGCCGGCCGGAAGTACTCGATCAAGAGCTCGACCTCGCTGCGAGCGTTCATCCGGATCGTGCCCTACGTCATCGCCATGGTCCGCAAGCGCGGCGGCGACGTCTGGTCCGCCGGGGAGCTCGACGCCGCGCTCCGCCCGTGGGCCGACGCGATCGGGGACCGGCGGTTCGAGACCGAGACCATCTGGAAGGAAAAGCTGACCGGCGGCACGCGCTCGGCGGTGGAGATCCTCGCCCGCGAGCTCCGCCAGGGGCTCAACACCTGAGAGGCCCGGCCGCAGGGCGCGGGCGAGGTCGCCCAAACTCTCTTGCGCAAAAAACGTAGATAGGAGCGGAGGGAAACTGTGGCCGCGTTCGGGGGCTGTCTCCTCATTCTGCTCGTCGGCGCCGTCTTTCTGGCCGGCTGGGCCATCTGGCGGTACAACAACCTGATTTCGCTGCGCAATCAGGTCGCGAACGGCTGGAAGCAGATCGACGTCCAGCTCAAGCGTCGCCACGACCTGATCCCGAACCTCGTCTCCGCCGTCAAGGGCGAGATGCAGTTCGAGCAGGACACTCTCGAGAAAGTCATCCAGGCGCGCAACGCCGCGGCGACCGCGCACGGCGTCGCCGACGCCGCCGGCAAGGAGAACGCGCTGACGCAGACGCTCTCCCGCCTCTTCGCCCTGGCCGAGAACTATCCCAACCTGAAGGCCAACGAGTCCGTCAAGTCGCTCATGGAGGAGCTCTCCTCGACCGAGAACCGGATCGGCTTCGCGCGCCAGTTCTACAACGACATCGCGACGCGCTACAACACGGCGCAGCAGATCTTCCCGGACAACTTCATCGCCCGAACCTTCAAGTTCCAGCCCGTGGAGCTCTTCGAGATCCAGGACGCCTCCGAGCGCGCGGTGCCGAAGGTCGACCTGAGCCTCCGGCCGTCCCCGTAAGCGGCGCGCGACACGGAGTGCCCCTCAACCTCTACGACCAGCAGAAGCGGAACATCGCGAACACCCGGCTGTTCATCGCGGGGTTCGTGTGCCTGCTGGCGTTCATGGGGCTCTCCGCCGACGGCGTGCTGTACGCGGGCGGGTTCTCGCCGGGGCTTCCCATCGCGACGCTCGGCGCGCTCTGCCTCGGCGGCTTCTCGGCGTGGTGGTCGCTCGCGGGAGGCGACCGCGCGATTCTCGAGTCGACGAGCGCCGCGCCGATCGACCGCGCCGATCCGCGGCACCGCGTGCTCGAAAACGTCGTCGAAGAAATGGCGATCGCGGCGGGGATGCCCAAGCCCGCGATCTTCGTGATCCCGGATCCCGATCCGAACGCCTTCGCCACCGGGATCGGTCCCGAGCGGGCCTCGATCGCCGTGACCCGCGGCCTGCTCGAGAAGCTCGACCGCGACGAGCTGCAGGGGGTCGTCTCCCACGAGCTGTCTCACGTCAGGAACTACGACGTGCGCCTGATGACCGTGGTCGCGGCGCTGGCCGGCGCGATCCTCCTGCTCGCGGACTGGAGCCGCCGGGGCCTGCGCTGGGGCCGGCGGGGCTCATCGGAAAAGTCGGGCGGCCTCGGAATCCTCTTCGTGATCCTCTGGATCGTCTCGATTCTGCTGGCGCCGATCATCGCGCAGATCGTGTCGTTCGCCGTGTCCCGACAACGCGAGTACCTCGCGGACGCGTCGGGGGCGGAGCTCACGCGCAACCCCCTCGGGCTGGCCTCGGCGCTCGAGAAGATCGCCGCCGCGGTCGAGCCCACGCCCTCGATCAAGCAGGGGGTCGCACACCTGTGCATCGAGGACCCGCGTGGGAGGCCGGTCAACCGTCAGGAGGGCTTCGTCGCGAATCTGTTCGCGACGCATCCGCCGGTCGCAAAGCGGATCGCCGCGCTCCGGGAGATGGCCTATCAGTCGGCGGGCGGACGGTCGTAGCCCGCCCCGTCGTCGCCGCCCGCCCGCGCCCGCGTCAGAAGTAGCGCCGGCCGTCGAAGAAGATCCGCAGATACGCGAGGTAGCGGGTCTGGAGGCGCGGCGCCGGCACCTCCGGTCGATCCACGACCACGGCGGACACCGGATGGTCGAACCCCAGACCGAGCTGCACGAACGTCGCGAACGTGTAGCGGGATCCGTATTCCCGGAAGGGCCGGTACTCGATGACCGGAAAGTCCCACTGCAGAGATTTGACGGCGATCGGGATCAGTTCGGGATCCTCGGGCGGGCCCACGGCCGCGAGGAACGCGTCCTTCGTGCCGTAGCCGAAGAGCGTCACGCCGAGCTCGCGGCCGACCACGACCTGCAGATCTCCGAGCCCCACCGCAATCCTCGTCTGCCACGGGATCAGCCCGCCGTCGGCGGCGGTGATGGCCATCTTCTCGAGCGTTTTGGGATCCGTGAACGCCAGCACCGGCGCGGCGAGCACGAGGTCGCCCGGGATGAGCCAGAACGGCAGGCGCAGACGGAACTGGAGTCCCGAGCGCGCCGGAGCCCCCGGAACGAACTGCTCGAGCAGAGGATCTCCCGCGCACTGCGGACATGCGCCGGAGGAGCGCGACTGGCTGATGAACGCGGCTCCGACGAAGACCAGGCCGTCCCCGTTCGAGCCGAGAAGCGCGTCGAGCCCCAGGCCGAGACGGACACCCACGTCCAGCTGTCCCTGCACGCCGCCCCCGGAGTCGGGTGTGAACCCCTCGTTGGACCAGAGCACCGCTCCCCCGCTGGCCACGCCGAGAAACGGGCCGATTTCTGCGCGGAACCGGGGCAGCGCCGCGTAGCCGGGACCGCGAAACGGAATCGGCGTGGTCAAAAGCACGTCCCGGAACACGGTGTCGAGGCTGTCGGGTGGGTTCCAGAGCGGCATCTTCGCCGCGCGGCAAACGTCGAACGTCCCGTCCGAGACGTCCGCTGGAAGCGACACGCCCGCCACGTCGCGGGCCTCCGGCGAGTCCGGCCGGCCCGCCGCCACGAACTGGGACAGACTGATCGCGACGGCTCTTCCCGCCCTGTGGACGTCGGCCTCGCGGGCGTACCCGTCGCCGAAGAGGATCTCTTCTTCGCCGTTCCAGCTCTCGGCGTCGAGACCGTTCTGGTTGTAATAGTCGTGCGTTCCCTTCCGCTCGGCGGCTTTGCCCCACGAGCCGGCGATGTGGCCGGCCGCGAACGCGTCTTCGAGAAAGTGCAGGCCGAACATCTCGAGCGCGAGGGCCAGCCGGGCTTCCGAGCCGTCCGCTCCTCTCGTGCGACCGGCGTGCTGCAGAGCCGCGGTGTGGAAGTAGACGTAGATCGCGATGGCGTTCATCTCGCCGGTGAGGGCCTGGACCGCGTACTCCGCGGGTTCGTTCACGCTGCGCGGGAGCAGGAAGTGCGCATTGTTGCTGCCGGCGCGCGTGCTGTATTCGGGATCGGTGCGCTCGAGGCCCAGATCTCCGATGACGCGGAAATTGGTGCTCTCGGCCTCGTTTTTCGACGATGCGAGGGCCGCACCCATCCGCGAGGCGACTCCGGCGACTCTCAAAATCCAGTCGCTCTCGAGAATCACCCGAAGCATGCTCTCGGGCGAGCACGCGTGATCGCCGCCGATCGCGGGCCAGGCCGCGAGATCGATGCAGGCCGGCTTCGGCCCCTGATCTCCCGCGTCGGCGGCTTCGCAGAGGCGGGGCTCTCCGGCGCTCGCAACGGCCCAGAGGGCATCGAGCGCGGCGCGGTTTCGCGGATCCAGCGTTTCGATTCCGCTCGCCGTGATGGCGCGGTGCTCGGGATAGGTCCAGCCCAGCGCCCACCGCGCCGGCAAAGCCGCCAGGAGACAAACGGCGATGCGCAGCTTCACGCGGGACCCAGTGCCGCCGACACCGCTTCGTTCACGCTGGCGGAAAACCGTACCACGCGACGCAGCGCGTCCGCCCGGACGTTCACTTCAGGTAGCGGCGACCCTCGAAGACCAGCCGCAGAAAGCCGAAGTAGCGCGTCTGCAGGTCCGGGACCGGAGCCCCCGGCGGATCGAGCACCGTCGCGGAGAGAGGCTTGTCGAAGCCGGCGCCGAACTGAAAGCGGACGCCGAGCGCCTGCTTGGACCCGTAGAAGCGGAACGGTTCCCACTCGACGATCGGGATCTCGACGACGACCGACTTGTAGCCGACGACGATCAGCTCGCCGGTCGAATCGAGCGTGACGAATTCATCGACCCCCCCGGTGTAGCCGAAGAACGTCGCCCCGACTTCACGGCCCAGAACGAACTGAAGGCGGCCCACCGGCGTGTGGATGCGGCGCTCGTAGGGAATCAGTCCTCCGGTCGCCGCAACGGAGGCCATTTGCGTGAACTTGTCCGGAGACGTGAGAAGCAGGATCGGCGCCGCCAGGATCAGGTCGCCCGGCACGAGCCAGAACGGCGCGCGGAACCGGGCCTCGATCCCGGAACGCGCCGGTATGCGCGGAAAGACATTGCTGGTGCCGCGCTCGCACTCGGGGCAGTCGGTCGGCTCGCTCGAGCTCATCGCCACGCCGCCCTCCAGGAAGATGAGCCCGTCGCCGCTGTCGGTCAAAAGCTCCTCGAGACCGAGGCCGAATCGCAGGCCGAGCGAGAGGGAATCGATGAGGGTCCCTCCCGTGTCCAGACCGTCGTAGCTCCCCCCGGAGCCCGCGAGTGAGCCTCCGGCGACGAGAGCGGCATAGGTCCCGATCTCGCCGTGGACTCTCGGCAGCGATCCCGGGCCGGCGCCGCGATACGGAATCGGCATCCGCAGCGCCACCGCCTCGAACCAGGGAGCGAGCGGCTCGGGGATGTCCCAGTCCGGCGCCGTCTTCGCCGCGCACACGTTGTAGCGGCCCGAAAGGGCGTCCTCGGGCGCCTGTGAGGCGAGGGCCGCGATCCGCGCGGGCGAGCCTTCCGTGAAAGCGTCGACGACCTGCGCGAGACTCTCCCGCACCGCCCGGGCCGCCCGCTCGAGGCCGTCCGGCTTGAGGAAAGAGTCCCCGAACAGGACGGTCTCCGTCCCGTCCCAGCTGCGGACTTCGAGGCCGGCGCGGTTGTAGAAGTCGTGCGTCCCTTTTCGCTCGGCGACGTTTCCCCAGGACCCCGCGACGTGGCCGGCCGCGAACATGTCCTCGAGAAAGTGCTCGGCGAAGGCCTCCAGCGCCAGGATCAGCCTTGCGCTCGCAGCGGCTTCGGGCCCTGTCGCGGCGGGATCCGTGCGCGCCGCGAGGACCATCGCCGCCCCGTGGTAGAGGAAGTAGGCCGCCGCGGAGTTGGCTTCGGAAGAGCTGTCGAGCGCGTCGTCGAGATAGTCCAGAAAGTCTTCCCCGCCCTCCCGGGGCAGCAGAAAGTGCACGTTGTTGGCTCCGGCCCGTGTCGCGTATTCGGGCTCCGCGCGGGCCATCGCGATCTGGGCGGTCGCGGCGGCGTTGCGGCGCTGGCTGTCTCGGAGCGCTGTGGCGAGAGCCTGGGCCTCGGCCGCCGCGATCTTGCCGTGCTTCAGGACGGTCGCGCTCTCAAGCACCTGGGCGAGGAGCTCCTGGGGCGAGCAGGAGTGGTCGCCGCCGATGGCGGACCAGGCCGCCAGATCGACGCACGGAAGGCCGAGCCCGTCCGGTCCGGTGAAGGGATCGGCGCAGAGTCGGTCCTCGTGGGAGACGCGCGCCAGGGCCCACAGCCGGGCGAGGACGGCCGCGCGCTCCGGGGACAGGCCTGCGATGGCGGCGCCCGCAATCGCCCGGTGTTCCGAGTACACGAAGGCCGCCGCCGGAAGGCCGATCAAGAGGCCGGCGCACACGAGCGCGACGAGGATGAGGGGCGTTCCGCGCGGACGGAACGCGGCTCGGCTAGTCGAGGTCAATGTCCCGAACGGGTTTTGAGGTGTCGTCCTTGGTCTTGTCGAACAGCTCCTGGAACTTCCGGTTCAGGACGTCCTTCTTGGACTTCTCGGCCTCGATGGACGCGGCGAACTTCTTCTCGCGCTCCTCGTCCTGCCCCTTGAGCGCTCCGAGAGCGTCGTCGACGCTCGAAAACTTTCGCGGCGTCTTCGGCGCCTCGTGCGCGACCACGGCCTTCAGCTCCGGATCCACCTTGAGGCGCGCGTTGCAGCACGGGCAGAGAACGTCGAAGTCCACGACCGAAGTCTAATCCGAGTGGCCTCGCTTCGCGCGAATCCGGTCGCGCCGGTCCCGCTTGTCCGGCCGGCCGGCGTCCCGTCGGGGTGCGAGCAGGCGATCGAGGCGTCGCGCTTCGAGCACCTCGGCGGGCGGAGGCGGCGTCACGTCCTCGTACAGCGCGCGTGCCGCGGCTTTCGGGATCGAGCGCTCGGCGAGACCGCGCACGACGAGCTCACGTCGCGAACCGTCTTTGCCAGCCAGGCCGATGCGGTCTCCCGCGCGCACCTCGCGATGGGACTTGGCCCGCGACCCGTTCACATCGACCTTCCCCCCCTCGCACGCGGCCTTGGCCTGGGAACGCGTCGGGAAAACGCAGGCGACGTCGAGCCAGACGTCCAGCCGGACCGAAGCCAGGGCGGCCGGAGCGGCCGGATCACTCAACGCGAGCTCGACGCCGCGGAGCGCGAGGCCAGCCAGGATCGGAACTCGGGGGAGGCCTTGGGCGGCTCGGCCGCCGGCCGCGCCAGGAAGTAACCCTGAGCGACGTGGACGCCCTCGGCAGAGCAGACGTCCAGGTCCTCCGCCGACTCGATCCCTTCCGCCACGAGGCGGAAGGAGAACTCCTTCGAAAGGTCGGCCAGAAACTTCAGGATGGCGCGTCGGCGCGGATCCGTCGCGATCCCGCGCGTCACCTCGCTGTCGACCTTGATGAACTCGGGCTGGAGGGCGTGACAGAGCTGGAGAGTGCCGTAACCCGACGTCACGTCGTCGAGCGCGATGACGGTGCCCAGATCCCGAGGCACCGTGAGCGCCGTCGCGAGCTCCGCGGCCGCCGGCAGCGTCTCGATCTCCACGATGTCGAGGACCAGCCGGGCGAAGGAGACGCCCCGCTTCTCGGCATCGGCGCCCAGCGCCGCGAGCGCGTCTTCGCTCCGGCCGATGAGCCGCGGATTCACGTTCAGGAACAGGAGCGCGTTCTCCGGGAGGCGCGAGGCCGCGTCGAGCACGGTCGACCAGGCGAACGACTCGAAGGCTGGCGCGATGTGGAGCGCATCGGCCGCCGGGAAGATTTCGGCCGCGAGCCGCGTGACGCCCTGGCCCCGGGCGCGCAGCAGCCCTTCGTAGCCGACGATCTCGCCGGACCGGATGTCGAAGATGGGTTGGAACTCGACGAAGAACCCGCCCGTCGAGAGCTCGTCCGCGAGCCACAGCGCGTCGACTTCGCCTCGGGCCCTTGAGAGGGGCGCGAGGCGGCTCATGGCGTCCCACTTCGTCTGGCGGAGGTCTTCCGGGGCGACGCGCACGCGGTCGGCGAGAGGACCCAGCGTCTTGGCGAGCTCGTCGAGGAAGTGCTCGGGAGTCCGCTCGATGAGCAGGCGGCGCGCCCGGCCGTACATGGGCGCGCGGACCCAGTTCCGACCGAACGCCGCGGCCACCGCGCGCTCGGCCTCGACCCCGTCGGGCCGCACGAAGACCGCACGCGCCTTCCGCCAGCGATCAAGTCGGCCAATGGTCTGGCCGTCCAGAACGCCTTCGGATCCCTTCACCATTC
>Ga0207691_10000741_pt1 | contig 32218 bp, 29 predicted proteins | sample KBSM13metaG_FD_184327 | JGI IMG/M metagenome (GOLD analysis project Ga0207691, IMG submission 184327) | Miscanthus rhizosphere microbial communities from Kellogg Biological Station, Michigan, USA - KBS M1-3 metaG (SPAdes) (version 2) | ecosystem: Host-associated > Plants > Roots > Rhizosphere >...
CTCGGCGAACTTGATCTGCTGCGCTTCGGCGCCGAGCGCCTGCATGATGTCGACCAGCACCGAGTCGGGCGGCGTGCGCATCTTCAGACCCTTCATGTCCTCGACCTTGCTGATCGGGCGCTTGCTGTCGGTCATGTGGCGGATGCCGTTGTCCCAGTAGCCGAGCACGATCAGGCCCTTCTCGGCGGACTTGTCGGCCAGCTCCTTGCCGAGCGGGCCGTCGAGGAGCTTGAACGCCTGCGCCGCGTTGGAGAACAGGAACGGCATGCCGAACGCCTGGTACTCGGGCACCGCGTTGGCGACCGCGCCCTGCGAGTTGGCCGACATGTCGAGCGCGCCGGTGCGCATCGCGGTCACCATCGCGGCGTCGTCGCCGAGCTGCGCCGACGGCGCGACCTGGACCTCGATGCGACCGCTGGTCTTGGCCTTCACGACCTCGGCGAACTTCAGCGAGGCCTCGTGACGAGGATTGCCCGGCGCGGCGCCGTGGCCGAGCGTGAGCTTGGTCTGTGCATGGACGGCGAAGGTGGTGGCGCAGATGGCCAGCGCGAGCGCGCTGCGAACGAAGGTCTTGCGTTGCATTGGTCTTGTCTCCTGGATGAGTGGATGCCCGGTCGGCGCTGGGTCAGTGAATCAACATGCCGCCGTTCACGTCGAGCGTGATGCCGGTGCAGTAGCTGGACAGATCGCTGGCGAGGTAGAGGCACGCGCCGGCGACGTCGGCCGGGACGCCGAGACGGCCGAGCGGGATCTCCTTGGCGATCTCGACCTTGCGCTCGTCGCTGAGCTTGCCCTTCTGGATGTCGGTCTGGATCAGCCCGGGGGTCAGGCAGTTGACCCGGACCCCATCGATACCGAGCTCGCGCGCCATCGCGCGCGCCAGGCCGAGCACACCGGCCTTGGCGGCCGAGTAGTGCGGTCCGCCGAGGATGCCGCCGCCGCGCTGCGCCGAGACCGACGAGATGCAGATGATCGAGCCGCTCTTCTGGCTCTGCATCTGCGGGATCACGGCCTGCGACATCAGCAGGGTGCCGCGCAGGCTCACGTCGAGGATCGCGTCGTAGTCGGCGTTGGTGATGTCGACCGTCTTGCGCGGCTGCGTGATGCCGGCGTTGTTGACCAGCGCGTCGATGCGGCCGAAGGCCTTGAGGACGGCCGCGATCGCGGCGTCGCACGAGGCCTTGTCGGTGACATCGGCGACGACGCCGATGTGACCCTTGCCGAGCTTGGCGGCGGCCGCGGCAGGCTCTGCGCGTTCCAGATCGAGCACGGCCACGCGGGCCCCGTGTTCGGCCATCAGCTTGCCGGTAGCGAAACCCAGGCCGTTGGGGCCGGCGCCCCCGGTGATCACGGCAACTTTGTCCTTGAGCAGCATCTCGTTCGTCTCCTAGGGAGGGGTGGTGTCCGGGTCGAACACGAGAGATGCGCCGGCGTTGCAGCCCTTCGAGGCCGGTGGCCTCTGCAGGGCCGCGACCCGTGGGCCGCGGCTTGTCTCCTGAGTTCGTGCCATGAATGGTGGCGACGCACTGGAATGACGGCAAGCGATCGTTCTTCAGCCTAAGATGACGATCCGTCAGCTGAAGTGCGGAGAAACCCGATGGCGCTGCTCCCACCGATGGTCAACCTGCAGGCGTTCGAGGCGGTGGCGCGGCGCCGCAGCTTTGCCCTCGCGGCCGCCGAGCTGCACCTCACCGCATCGGCGATCAGTCACCAGATCGCGCGGCTCGAAACCCACCTCGCGATCAAGCTGTTCGAACGCAGCGCGCACGGCGTGCGCTTGAGCAGCGCGGGCGAGCTGTACCTGGCGCGGGTAGCGGGGGCGCTGGCTGCGATCACCGCCGCCACCGACGATCTGCGCCAGGGCGTCAGCAACAGCCTGTACGTGCACTGCTCGCCGAGCCTGGCCGCACTCTGGTTGATGCCGCGCCTGCACCTTTTCGCGCAGGCGCAACCGGACATCGCGCTCAACCTGTCAGCCGCTCACACGCACAGCGACTTCGGGCTCGGCCAGGTCGACCTCGACATCCGCTACGGCGTGCCGCGCTGGCCGAACCTCGTGATCGAGCCGCTATTCGAGGAGACCATCGTGCCGCTCGCGAGCGCGTCGTTTATCCGCAAGCACCGTCTCAAGCGCATCGAGCAGCTTCTGCAGGTGCCGCTGATCCAGAGCAACGTCAGTGTCGTGCAATGGTCGGACTGGTTCGCCGCGTTCTCGGACAAGCGCGCGCCGGACCGCTTCTCGCTGCGCTTCGACCGCGCCCACATGTCGTTCGACGCCGCAGCGCAAGGTCTCGGCGTCGCACTGGAGAGCACGACGACTGGCGGCAAACACCTGGCCGAGGGCAAGTTGCGTCCGGTGCTGGGGATGGACAAGTCGATCCGCGTGAAGGCGCACTTCGCGGTCTATCCGGCGCGCCATGCGAAGCGGCCGCCCGTCGAGGCGTTCCTCGCTTGGCTGCACGCTGAGGCGGCCGGGAGTGCCTCGCTCAGCCGGGTATAGCGGCCGATGCGAACCAACCGCTTCGGCATGGGTCGACTTGAATTCCGAAGCAAGCACTTGTCAACAGACGAAGGAAGCCCGCCTGGGCGCAGGTCGCCAGCTATTGGGCGAGGGTTAGATCCATGTCCGGGACGGAGCAATGCTGCGGAAGCGTCACCGCAATCCGCAGCCCGCGGTCCTCACCGGCCGTGCCGAGTTGAACGGACGCGCCATGCCGAGCGGTGATCTGGGCCACGATCGCAAGGCCCAGTCCGGCGCCATCGCTTTCGGAGCCGCCGATGCGGTAGAAGCGGTCGAAGACCCTGTCGCGTTCGGACGAGGGTATGCCGGGCCCGTTGTCCTCGACGGTCAGCACCGCGCGGCCCGCCTCGTCCTTCAGCACCGATACGCCGATCCATCCGCCGCTTGGCGTATAGCGGATCGCGTTGTCGACGAGGTTGCTTGCGAGCTCGCGCAACAACAGCGGGAGTCCGCGGATGCGGACGGCGCCCCGATCATAGAAATCGATCTCGATCGATTTGTCCAGGGCTTGCTCGAGCAGATCGAAAGTCGCGGCTCGAGCCACTTCGACAAGGTCGAGCGTCTCGCCGACCAGCACGCCGCCGGACTCGCTGCGGGCCAGGGCGAGCAGTTGCTGGACCACGCGCGAGGTGTTGTCCGTGCTGTCGTGAATCTCCTGCACGATCGCGCGCATCGCCGCCGGATCGCCTTGTTGCAACGCCAGCGTGGCTTGCGTCTTCAGCACCGTCAGCGGCGTCTTCAGCTGGTGCGACGCATCGGCGATGAACTGCCGCTGCGATTCGCCGAGCTGGCGTTGACGCAAGGTGTGCGCGTTGATCGCTTCGATCAACGGCGCGACTTCGTGCGGAACGGATGAGGAGTCGATCGGCGTCAGATCCTCCGCGCCGCGCGCTGCAACATCGGCAAGAACGCGGCGCAGGGGTGCCAGCCCGCGTTGCACGCCGAACGCGATCAGTCCGCCGGCGAGCGCGATCAGCGAGAGCTGCACGATCGCCGCATCGAACAGGATGCGAGTCGAAAGCGCCTGGCGGGCCGCAGTCGTCTCGGCTACCTGGATCAGCAGCGGCCCGCGTATCGCCGGGTCGAACACCGGTCGAAGCAGCGCCACCATCCGGATCGCTTCACCGTTGTAGCGGGCGTCGCTGAGGGCCGGCCGATTCGGTTGCGGCGCAGGCTGCGGCGCCGGCAGGTCCTCGTGACCGGTCGGTGCCAGCCCGGACTCGCTGCCACTGACCTTGTAGAAGATGCGGTCCTGCGAGCGGGTCTCGAGCATCTCGAGCGCCGAGTACGGCACATCGACCGCCAGCGCGCCGTCGCGGATCGAACTGCGCTCGGCGATCGAGAGCGCCGAGCCGATCAGCGTGCGGTCGTAGGCCTCGTTGGCCTGATCCCGGCTGCGCAGGTAGCTGATCCGAAAATCCACCGCCCAGATCAGGATCAGCGGAATCAGCAGCCAGCGCAACAGGGAGTTACGCAGGCGCATCGGGTCCCTGTTCGAGCAGGTAACCCAGCCCGCGCAAGGTGCGGATCCGGATGCCGCTGCCCTCGAGCTTGCGGCGCAGCCGGTGCACGTAGATCTCGAGGGCCTGAGGACTCAGCGCATCGTCCAGCCGGCACAGCTGGTCGCTGAGCTTCACCTTGCTGACGGGCCGGCCCGCCTGGCTCACCAGCGCTTCCAGCACACCGTGCTCGCGCGGCGGCAGCGACAGAACCTGCGCGTCGATGGTGAAGAGCTGGCCGGTCGTGTCGTACGAGAGCCGGCCGACGCGGAGCACGGCGTGGGCGCGTCCGGCCCGCCGCCGTGCGATCGCATGCAGACGCGCGACCAGTTCGTCGAGCTCGAACGGCTTCGGCAGGTAATCGTCGGCGCCGGCGTTCAGACCTCGCACCTTTTCGGTCAGCTCGCCGGACGCGGTCAGGATCAGCACCGGCACATCATTGCCGCGCGCGCGTGCCCGGCGCAGCACCTCCATGCCATCGAGGCCGGGCAGCGCGAGGTCCAGCACCACCGCGTCATAGTCCTCCGTTTTCAGAAGCTGATCGGCCTGCAGACCGTCGCTGACCGCGTCGAGCAGCATGCCGGCCTTGCCCATGCCCGCCAGCAGCGAGCGGACGAGGTTCGGGTTGTCTTCGATCAGCAGGACACGCATCGGCGCCGTCGGCGGTCGCGATCGAAGGGCTGCGGGGCGTTCGCCGAGCGGGTCGGCATCCTCCGGGACAATGGCCGGGTGGCGAGCATCGTGAACCGTGCCCTCGAGCGCCGGGCGTTCGTGGCGGCCCTGCCCGCCGCGCTCGTCGCTGCCTGCCCGGCTGCAGTCGTCATGGCCCAGGGCGTCGCGCCGTCACGCTATCCGTCACGCTACCCTGCCATGGTCGCCGCGGCGACGCGCGAAGGGGCCGTGGTCGTGCATTCGACGACCGATGCGTTCGCGGCCGCTCCGTTGATCGAGGACTTCAACGCGGTATATCCGAACATCGCCGTCCGCTATCAGGAATATTCCAGCGTTGAAATCTACAGCGACTTCCTGGGCAAGGCCAGCGACGCCGCCGACCGGCCGGATGTGCTGTGGAGCTCGGCGATGGACCTGCAGGTGAAGCTGGTCAACGACGGCCACGCCCAGCGCTATTCATCGCCGGAGGCGCAGCACCTGCCGTCCTGGGCGATCTGGAAGGACGAAGCGTACGGAACCACCTTCGAGCCCGTCGGCTTCGCCTACGACAAGCGCCAACTCGCTGCGCACGAGGTGCCGCACACGCGCCGCGACTTCGTTCGCCTGATCGAGTCCGATCCGCTGCGTTTCATGCGCAAGGTCGTGACCTACGATCTCGAGAACTCAGGGCTTGGGTTTCTGCTCGCGACGCAGGACGCCAAGACGGCCGACCTGCTGTGGGACGTTGCACGCGCGCTCGGCAAGGCCCGCGCGCGCGAGGTTCCGACCACCGCTGCGATGCTGCAGAGCCTGGCGTCCGGCGAAAGCCTGCTGGCCTACAACGTTCTCGGCGCGTACGCGCAGGCGAAGATGCGCGAAGCGCCTTCGATCGGCTTCGTCTATCCGCAGGACTACACGCTGGTCGGCACCCGCATTGCCTTCATCAGCAGGCGTGCCGCGCATCCCGATGCCGCAAGGCTCTGGCTCGACCATCTGCTGTCGAAGCGCGGCCAAAGTGTGCTGGCGAAGCAATCCGGATTGTTCGCGGTGCGCCGCGATGCGCAACTCGAGCCGCCTGCCGGATCGTCCACTCCGGAGTCCGCCGTTCGACCCCGGCCGATCGCGATCGGGCCGAGTCTGATGGCCTACCTGGACCGTCACAAGCGACAGGATTTCCTGCAGCAATGGAAGCGGGCACTGGCTAGGCAGTAGCGGGTTTACACCGATCGGCAATGCAATCTTTGGACGGCAAATGAAAGCAGTCTGAAGGGTAGCGATTCCTATACTGCCTGCGACCAGAGACAACAACACAAGGGAGGCGACATGCAAGTCACCGGCATGTTGCACGGCGCTCGGCTGTTGCAGATCGTGGGCTTTCCGACCGCCGAGGTCCTGGGCCCGGAAGCCACCGAGGATCAGGTCAAGGGGCTGATCGACCGCCATGGGCGTGTCTTCATCAAGCCGATCTTCAAGGGCGGCGTCGGCAAGAAGGGCAAGGCCGGGCTGCTCGGCCGCGCCGAGGATGTGACGACGGCGTTCGCCGAGAAGGAACGCCTGTTCTTCGTCGAACACCAGGTCGGCAACGTCAAGGTCAAGGCGAACGGCGTGACGTTCGAAGGCGGCGTGCCGTCGGAGCACGAGATCTACTTTTCGCTCACCGACTCGACCGAGTACCGCGCGCCGACGATGACCTTGAGCCACCACGGCGGCATGGACATCGAGGAACTCGACGCCAGCCAGGTGGCGCGCATCCCGTTCAGCCCGTTGACCGGCCTGAAGGCGTTCGTCGTCGCGAATGCGCTGAGCCACCTGAATGCACCGAAGGGAATCATCTCCCCGCTGGTGCAGCACCTGCCGAACCTGTGGGACCTGTTCCACGACTACGGCATGACGACCCTCGAGCTGAACCCGATCCGCATGCGCGCCGATCGACGCGGACGTCTCACCCCGGTCGCCTGCGACTTCAAGTGCGGCTTCGATCGCGACGACCCGCGCTGGCAGCGTCTGAACCTGCCCAACAGCCTGTTCGCTGCCGATACCTCCGCGTTCGAGCAGGAGATCAACCAGCTGCGCACCTACCAGGGCCAGAGCGACGTCTACGTCATCAACGACAAGGGCACGATCCTCGCGCCGACCTTCGGCGGCGGCGCCAACTCACTGGTGACGCAGATGCTCGGCGATGACGCGATCATCTCGTCGGACTTCGGCGGCAACCCGCCGTACGAAAAGATGAAGGCGGTCGCCCGCATCTGCTTCAAGCACTGGCTGAAGCAGACCAACGTGCTGTTCATCATCGGCGGCAAGTCCAACAACACCGACATCTACGAGACCTTTCGCGGCATGGCCGATGCGTTGCGCGAGCACTTCGGCGAGCACGGTGCGCAGCCGCTCTACGTGGTCGTCGGCCGCGGCGGCCCGAACCTCGTGCGCGGCATGGCAGTGATGCGCGACACCTGCGAAGCCCTCGGCCTGCCCTACGTCAGCTTCGGCTTCGATTCGGCGATGAGCGAGGTCGTGGACTACGCCCGCAAGGTGGATGCCTGGATGAAGGGCTCGGGTCGTGCAGAGATCGCCGAACGCATGAACATCGCTGCCTGATCGGCGCCCGCAACAACGCAGGAAACAGAGATGCGCAACAACGGCGTGGGTGACTTCCGGTATTACGTGGGGATCAACTCGCTGGCCGAGGTGGCCACCCGCGAGGATCGGGTCTGCGTGCTCAACATCCTCGGCGGAGAGTCGAGCGAGGTCACGCCGGTCGGCCATGCGTACTCGGGCGGCAACGTCGTCTTCGGCACGTCGCCGGGCAAGAAGGGCCAGGTGCTCGAGACGCCGATCGGCCCGATCCCCGTCTACAACAATGTCCGCGACGGTCTCAACGCCGGCCACAGCTTCAACTGCGGCGTGGTCTACCTGCCGCCTTCGGCGGCCGACGACGGCGTCGTCGAGCTGGTCCGCGTCAACCCGGCCCTGAAGAAGATCTTCATCCCGACCGAGAAGATGTCGGTGCACGACGCGCGCGAAATACGTGCGGTGGCGCAGCTCAACGGCATCGACATCTTCGGCGGCAACAGCCTCGGCGTGGCCGACGCCTGGAACCAGGTCCGCATTGGCGGCGCGCTCGGCGGCGACCACCCGAGCGACTCGCTGCGCAAGGGCAGCATCGCGATCCTTTCCAACTCGGGCGGCTTCACGACGACGATCGCGCAGTACATGCGGATGGCGGGCTGGGGCACGACCACGCTGATCTCGAGCGGCAAGGACGTCTACATCCACTACGCGGCGCCCGAGTTCGCCTTCGCGCTCGCGCACGACGACCGCAGCAAGGCCGCGGTGCTCTACTGCGAACCGGGCGGGTACTACGAGCGCGACGCGAATTTCACGAAGCCGGTGGTGGCTTGCGTAGTCGGCCGCTGGAAGAGCAAGCTGACGCGCGCGGTCGGCCACGCCGGCGCACTCGCGGGCGGCGCCGACGACGCGGCGTCCAAGGAACGCTGGTTCATGGAGAAGTTCGGCGTCGACAGCCTGTACACGCCGCAGAACCCGGTGGTGTCCGCGAAGGGTGCGGTCGTCATCAACATCGCCGACATTCCCGCTGCGCTGACCGCCGTGATGCGCGCCAACGGCGTCGCGCCCGACTTCGAGCCTGAAGGCACGATGGAGCTGAAGCCGTGGTTCAAGTCGAGCCGCGGCCTCAGGCTGCCGGCCGAGCTCGATCTGCCGGTCGTCGAGGCGCCCGCGCCCTACAACGAGCAGATCGTCGCGCTGAGGCGCCAGATCGGCGCCGTGTTCCCGCGCCAGTCGATGAAGGACACCTCGGGCGCTTCGCAGATGGATGCGCGCAGCCAGCTCACCAGCCTCTACGGCGTCTCGATGCTGGATGCGGCCCAGTATCCGCTCGAGGCCAACGTGGCCCTGGCGCTGCTGCACGAGCCGGGGGGTGCGAACGACCAGGCACTGGTCAACGTCGCGATCGGCTCGGGGCTCAATCTGCTGGGTCATCCGGCGCTGGCCGCGGCGCAAGCGGCGCGTGATGCCGGCAATTCTCCGAACAGCGTGCTCGCGACGGCAGCCGGCATCTTCGGCCCGCGCTGTCAGGACGGCGCGCGCAAGGCCGTCCGCCAACTGATCGACGCGTTCGCCGCCGCGGGGCTCGAGAGCGCGCTCGACGAGCGCTTCGACGTCGCCGCCGCAGCCGCAGCGGTCCAGGACCCGACGCTGTTCAGCGCCGAACGACCGGACGCCAGCGCGCAAGCGATGCTGGCGGGCCTGGAGGCGCGCGGCGTCAAATCGGCCTTCGTCCGCTACCTGCGGTCGCTGCCGGGACACCCGAGCGCCGACGGCGTGCTGGCCGCGATCACGACGACATTGGTCTGGGGACCTCTGACGCGCAAGCGGGTCTCGCGACACACCGCCGAAAGCCTGCCGTGGTTCATGCGCCTCTTCGGCGCGTTGATCGGCGCTTCGGTCCCGGCCGCCAGCCATCGGCCGGACAGCTTCTGCGGCATCGCGATGTCCGACATCCTGGAACGCCGGTCGATCGGCGAAGTGGCATTCATCGCGCTGCTTGGCTTGCCGCCGAAGCCGGCCGGCCTGTTCTCATTCCAGGTGCTGGTCGGCCTGCTGCTCAGCAACGGCCCCGGAACGATCTCGGCGCAGGGCGCCAAGGGCGCCGTGTCCGCCGACGGGCCGGAGGACCCGCAGCGCGTGCAACTCAACAAGGCGGTGATGGGGTTCCTGACGCACACCGGCTACGCCCATGGGGGCAACGGCTACGAGGGCATCGCGTTCCTGCTGGAGCAGTTCCGCGACACCGACCTGAAGGATCCAGCCGATCTGAACCACGGCATCGACCTGACGGCATTGGCACGGCGCTACGTCGAGCGCTACGCGCAATACAAGTCGACGCAGAAGAACACCGGCAGCCTCGACATCCAGAAGATTCCCGGCGTCAACCACCCGGTGTTCAAGGACAAGCCGGTCAACCACGATCCGCGCGAAGTCTTCATCGACAAGCTCTTCGCCCAGCGCGGCGAGTACAACGTCTTCCACCAGTTCTATCGGACGCTCGTGCAGGCGCTGTTCGACGCGGGCGTGTCCCGAACCGTCTACTGCGTCAACATCGATGCCGTGATCGCCGCGCTGCTGCTGAAGATGCTGTGGCAGCCCTACCGCAGCGGTGCATACACTCCGGAGGCGCTCGAGACCGCCGCCTTCACGATCTTTCTCTACCCCCGCATGCTCGGCTGCGCTGCGGAGATCGACGACCACATGAACCGCGGACGGAACATGGATACTCGCACCGCTGCATCGAAATGCCAGTTCGTGGCTTGATGATTGATTTGGCAATATCGCCTTCCCTCCGCTTCTTTGAAAGGCAGTCCATGCGTCGCGATACCTTCCTCAAATCCATGGCCGCGTTGGCCGCCGGGGCCACGCTGCCGCTCACCTCGCAGGCCGCCGCCAACCTGAAGATGATGATTCCGGCCAACCCGGGCGGCGGCTGGGACACCACCGGCCGCGCGCTCGGCAAGGCGCTGCAGGAAGCCGGCGTGGCTTCGTCGGTCAGCTATGACAACAAGGGCGGCGCGGCCGGCGCCATCGGCCTCGCGCAGTTCGTCAACAGCAGCAAGGGCGACCCCAACGCGCTGATGATCATGGGCGCGGTGATGCTGGGCGGCATCATCACCAGCAAGCAGCCGTCGCAGCTGCAGCAGGCCACGCCGCTGGCGCGCCTGCTGAGCGAATACCAGGTGTTCGTGCTGCCGGCGGCATCGCCGATGAAGACGATGAAAGACGTCATCGAGCAGATGAAGAAGGACCCCGGCAGCGTCAAATGGGGCGGCGGCTCACGCGGCTCGACGGAGCACATCGCGGCGGCAATGATCGCGCGCGAATCCGGCATCGACCCTTCGAAGATCAATTACGTGGCTTTCCGCGGCGGCGGCGAGGCGGTGGCGGCGATCCTGGGCGGCAACGTCACGGTCGGCGGCAGCGGCTTTACTGAATTCGGCGAGTACATCAGCACCGGCAAGATGCGCCCGATCGCGGTGACGTCCGAAACGCGCCTGAAGGGGATCGATGCGCCGACGCTGAAGGAACAGGGACTCAACGTCGTCATCGGCAACTGGCGCGGCGTCTACGGCGCACCGGGGATCACGCCCGACCAGCGCAAGGCGCTCGTCGACGGCATCGTGAAGGCGACCAAGACCAAGGCGTGGGAACAGGCCGTGGCCCAGAACAACTGGACGCCGGCGGTGCTCGCCGGTGACCCGTTCTCGGCGTTCGTCGACAACGAATTCGCGAGCCTGCGCGCCATCATGTCGAAGGCGGGCATGACGTGAAGAGCAGCGCCCAGACGGCGATCGGCGCCGGCACGCTGGCGCTCGGCGCGCTGATCATCGTCGGCGCGACGATGATCAGCAACGAGGCCGGCTATGGCGGCGTCGGGCCGAACTTCCTGCCCTGGGTGGTCGGCGTCGCGCTCGTCCTATCCGGCGGCTTCCTGGTCTACGAGGCGCGCAGCGGCGGCTTTCGACAAATGGAGGAGCCCTCGGGCGCGGCAACGGGCGACTGGCAGGGCTTTGCGTGGGTGTCGGCCGGCATCCTGCTGAACGCGCTGTTGATCACCACGCTCGGCTTCATCCTCAGCTGCGCTCTGTGCTTCGTGCTGACGGTGCGCGGCTTCTGCCATGCCGAGGGCCGGCTCGATCTGAGTCCGCGTGCCTGGCTGGTCGACGCCGCCATCGGCTTCGCGATCGCCGCGCCGGTGTACTGGATGTTCACGCAACTGCTCGGCATCAACCTGCCGGGACTGACTTCAACAGGATGGCTCTGATGGACATCGGCGCTCAATTGATGCAGGGCTTCGCGACGGCGGGCACGCCGATCAACCTGCTGTGGGCGCTGCTCGGCTGCACGATCGGCACGGCGGTCGGGGTCTTGCCGGGGATCGGCCCGGCGACGGCGGTGGCGATGCTGCTGCCGATCACGCTGAAGGTCGATCCCACCGCGTCGATGATCTTCTTCGCCGGCATCTACTACGGCGCCATGTACGGCGGCTCGACCACCTCGATCCTGCTGAACACGCCGGGCGAATCCGGGTCGATGGTCACCGCGATGGAAGGCAACAAGATGGCCAAGAACGGGCGTGCCGGCGCCGCGCTGGCCACCGCCGCGATCGGCTCCTTCGTCGCCGGCACCATCGCCACCGTGCTCGTCACCTTCTGCGCGCCGCTGGTCGCGAACTACGCGGTGCTGCTCGGGCCGCCCGAATACTTCCTGCTGATGGTGCTGGCCTTCTGCACGGTGAGCGCGGTGCTGGGCAAGAGCACGCTGCGCGGACTGGTGGCCCTCTTCGTCGGTCTGGTGATGGGGCTGGTCGGCATCGATCAGATCTCGGGCCAGGCGCGCTACACGGGCAACATCCCCGAGCTGATGGACGGGCTCGAGGTGGTGCTCATCGCCGTCGGCCTGTTCGCGGTCAGCGAGGCCCTCTACAACGTGCTGTACGAGGGTCGCACCGCGGAGTCGCAGAACAAGATGAGCAAGGTGCACATGACGGGCGAGGAGTGGAAACGCTCCTGGCCGGCCTGGCTGCGCGCTACCGCAATCGGCTTTCCGTTCGGGACCATTCCCGCAGGCGGCAGCGAGATCCCGACGTTCCTCAGCTATGCCACCGAAAAGAAGCTGTCCAAGCACAAGGAAGAGTTCGGCACCACCGGCGCCATCGAGGGCGTCGCCGGGCCCGAGGCTGCCAACAACGCGGCCATCACGGCGACGCTCATTCCGTTGCTGACCCTCGGGATTCCCACTTCCAACACGACGGCGATCCTGCTCGGCGCATTCCAGAACTACGGCATCCAGCCCGGACCGCAGTTGTTCGACAAGAACGCGGCGCTGGTCTGGGCGCTGATCGCCTCGCTGTACATCGGCAACGTGATGCTGCTGGTGCTCAACCTGCCGCTGGTCGGGCTGTGGGTGAAGCTGCTGAAGATTCCGAAGCCGCATCTCTATGCGGGCATCCTGATCTTCGCAACGGTCGGCGTGTACGGCATGCGGCAATCGGCGTTCGACCTGTTCCTGCTGTACGCCATCGGGCTGCTCGGCGTGGTCATGCGCCGATTCGACTTTCCTACCGCGCCGGTGGTGGTCGGCATGATCCTGGGGCCGCTCGCCGAGGGGCAGATGCGCAACGCCCTGTCGATCGGCGAAGGCAAGTGGAGCATCTTCCTGCAGCGGCCGGGCTCGCTGGCACTCTTGATCGTGATCGTGTCGGTGCTGGTGTTGCCGCGGCTGATGAAGAAGCTGCGGCCGCCCGCGGAGCCCGACTTCGTGACGCGAGTCTAGGCACCACGGCGTGGCTGCACGGCGAGGCGGCCGGCAGCGCCGCATTTTGGTCAGGCTCGAAGGCGCATTAGTGGTTCCAGATCGGGCGATGCCCGGCGCCTTGAGCAACGTGTCACCAGACGAGCGGGTGCACGCCGTACAGCTCCGCAAGCTCGCCATACACCGCGGGCTCCTCGTGCGCCAGATCGAGCGGGCGTTCGAAGAAGACCTCCGAGACGACCGCGAAGAACTCGGCCCGGTCGGTCGCGGCGTAGGGATCGATCACGTCCGACGGCGCGGTCTGCAGGCGCTGGTACGCGTCGTCCATGACCCGGTTCCAGCGCGCGCGCATCGCCTCGGTCGGCCGCCACGGGCAGCCGTCGGCGACGCCGGAATCCTGATCGATCTGGTGGGCGAATTCGTGGACCGCGACGTTGCGGCCGCTCGCTGCATCGGTCGCATCCGAGACGACGTGAGCCCACGACAGGATCACCTGGCCGCGCGCCCACGACTCGCCGGCGGTCGCCTGGCGCTGCTCCTGCACGACCCCGGCACCGACCGGTCGTTCGCGCGTGACGACGAACGCATCCGGGTAGACGAGGATCTCGTTCAGCCGCGGGTAGTAGTCCGATGTCGGCCGGCCGAGCAGAAGCAGGCACGCCTTCGCGGCGATCGTCAGGCGGACCTCGTCGGTGATGGTTTGTCCCTGGCAGCCGATGAAGGGCTTTTCGGCCAAGAACACGAGGATGTGGCGGCGCAGACGAATCTGCAGATCGGCCGGCAGGCGCGCTAGCAGCGGGACACGCTCGCGCAGGATGCGCCGCCAGGCGAGCGGGAAGGGCCGTTGGCGGATCTGCTCGCGGCGTCGCTCGACCCACCACGGGCGGGCGAGCATCAAGCCGAAGCCGATCAGTACCGCAGCCAGGATGAGCCCGGCGCCGATCGCAGAGGTGGACATCACCGATAGCTGGTCGGCGATCGGTGGATTTCAAGGGACCGTGTCAGGGGCTCTGCGCAGACCGTGAGATCGGTCCGATCCGCAGGCTGCGCGTGGGGGGCCTGGGGATCGAGTGACAGGCGAATGAGGTCGGCGGCCAGCTCGCTATCGCTTCACGACGGAAACGAGGGTCCAGAACGCTTCGGCGGCGCGTGCCAGCGGATGGCGGTCGCGGTAGAGGCGAATGTCCATCTCGATGCGCCATTCTTTCGGCGCGGCATCGACGAGTCGCCCCGAAACGAGGTCGTCGACGATCAGCGTGTGCGGCAGCCACGCCATGCCGCGACCGTCGAGCGCCATCGTTCTCAAGACCGATGCGAGGTGCGCCTTGACGACGCTCTGGGCCGGCCAGCGGTCGAGTGCTGCCCCGTGTACGTCGCGCAGGATGCGGCCGATGCCCGACTCCTCGCTGTAGTGCAGCATCTGCGCCGGTGCGACGGCCGTCGCCGCGGTCAGCGGATGGCGCGAGCGACCTTCGGCGTCGGGCGCCGAGACCGGCACGAGGACATCGGTGCCGATGCGCACGAACGGGTAGTCCTGCGACTGCAGCTCGCTCGACGACATCGCGTGGGCGTGGCTCAACACGAACTGCACCTGGCTCTGGAGCAGCAGCGACTCGCAGCGCGCGAACACGTCGGAGACCAGCGTCACCGGGCCGACCGCGGTGTGTGCTTCCAGACCGCGCAGCCAGCCCGGCATGAACGTGAACGACAGGGCATGCGTCGCGGCGAAGCGCAATGTCGTCGAATGCGCTTCGGCCACCGCCTTCGCCTCGCCGGGGACGCGTGCGACCCGGGCCGCGAGGTCCTGGGCCGCGGTCCTGAACCATTCGCCGGTCGGCGTCAGCCGCGCCGGCTGGCTGCTGCGGTCGAACAGCTCGCTGCCCAGCCACTCCTCGAGCGCACGGATCCGGCGGCTGAACGCGGGCTGCGTCATGTGCCGCTCCTCGGCGGCGCGCGAGAAATTGCCGGTCGCGGCGAGCGCCTGGAAGTCCTCCAACCAGGACAGGTTCATCGACATGGGGGCGGTGCTTTCAGGGCATCAAAGGCGAAGAAAACGGCATTGGCGCAATGCGCCCGTCGCGCCGATCATTCGCATCCTCATCGAAGCAACGCCACCGAGACAACATGAAGATCGTCGAGATCCGCGAGAAGACCATCCCCATCAGCTCGCCCATTCGCAACGCCTACATTGACTTTAGCAAGATGACGTTGAGCCTCGTTGCCGTCGTCACCGACGTGATCCGCGACGGAAAGCCGGTCGTCGGCTACGGCTTTAACTCCAACGGCCGCTACGGCCAGGGCAAGCTGATGCGCGAGCGCTTCATCCCGCGCATCCTGGAAGCCCAGCCGGAGTCGCTGGTCGACGCCAGCGGCAAGAACCTGGATCCGCACAAGATCTGGGCCACCATGTTCACGAACGAGAAGCCGGGCGGACATGGTGAGCGTTCGGTCGCGATCGGCACCATCGACATGGCGGTGTGGGACGCGGTTGCCAAGATCGAGGGCAAGCCGCTGTTCCAGTTGCTGGCCGACCGCTACGGTGACGGCAAGCCGAACCGCAAGATCTTTGTCTATGCCGCCGGCGGGTACTACTACCCCGGCCAGGACCACAACAAGCTGAAGGACGAGATGCGCAGCTACATCGACCGCGGCTACACGGTGGTCAAGAAGAAGATCGGCGGCGCGTCGCTCGATGAAGACCTGCGCCGGATCGACTCGATCCTGAGCGTGCTGCAGGACGGCCAGAAGCTCTGCGTCGATGCCAACGGTCGCTTCGACCTCGATACCGCGATCGCCTATGCAAAGGCGCTGTCGCAGTACGACCTGTTCTGGTACGAGGAGCCGGGCGACCCGCTCGACTTCGAGCTGCAGGCGACCTTGCGCAACTACTACAAGAACCCGATGGCGACCGGCGAAGACCTGTTCTCGATGCAGGACGCGCGCAACCTGATCCGCTACGGCGGCATGCGCCCGGACCGCGACTGGCTGCAGTTCGACTGCGCGCTGAGCTACGGCCTGGTCGAGTACCTGCGCACGCTCGAGATGCTGAAGGAGCATGGCTGGTCGGCGAGCCGCTGCATCCCGCATGGCGGTCACCAGATGTCGCTGAACATCGCGGCCGGCCTCGGCCTGGGTGGCAACGAGAGCTACCCCGATCTCTTTCAGCCGTTCGGCGGTTTCCCTGACGGGGTCAAGGTCCAGAACAGCTTCGTCACGCTGCCTGACCTGCCGGGCATCGGCTTCGAAGGCAAGGCCGATCTGTATGCCGAGATGAAGGCCCTGTCGGCCTGACCCAACAAGAACCCACCGGAGCAAGACCATGGCATTCCACCAGCGCGCCGTCGCGCGCGCCTCTCAACTGCTGCTCGCCTTCACCTTCGCCCTGCCTGGGGCGTCGCAGGCAGCCTATCCCGACAAGCCCATCACGCTCGTCGTTCCCTTCTCTGCGGGCGGCCCGACCGACAAGATCGCTCGCGATCTGGGCGAGGCTCTGCGCAAGCCACTCGGTCAGCCGATCATCGTTGACAACACGCCGGGCGCCGGCGGCACGCTGGGCACGGCACGAGTTCTGCGGGCGCCGGCGGACGGCTACACCTTGCTGATCCATCACATCGGCCTGGCGACGGCGCCGGCGTTGTACAAGAAGCTCAGCTACAAGCCGGAGGATCTGGAATTCCTCGGGCTGATCAACGAAGCGCCGTCCACGCTCATCGGCAACCCGTCGCTGCCCGCGACGAACTTCGCAGACCTGCGCAAGCACGTCGCCGCCAACGGCGGCAAGGTCACCTTGGCCAACGCGGGCGTCGGCTCAGCCTCCCACCTGTGCAGTCTCCTGCTGCAGAGCGCGCTGAAGAGCGACATGATCTTCGTCCCGTACAAAGGGACCGGGCCTGCGATGAATGACCTGCTCGGCGGGCAGGTCGATCTGATGTGCGAGCAAGCGACCAACAGCACGCCGCAGATCGAGGCGAAGAAGGTCAAGGCGTACGGTGTGACAAGTCCTCAGCGGATGACGTTGCCGGCGCTGGCACCGCTTCCCACGCTGGCCGAAAGCGGCCTGCCGGGCTTCAGCTTTGCGGTCTGGCACGGTCTTTACGCGGTTCGTGGCACACCGCCCGAGGTCATCCAGAAGGTCAACGCTGCGCTCCGCACGGCGCTGAAGGACCCGGAGCTGATCAAGCGCCAGGAGGCGCTCGGGATCACCATCGTGACCGACGGGCGCCTTGCGCCGGCAGAGCACCGGAAGTTCTTCGAAGCCGAGGTCAATCGGTGGACGAAGACGTTCAAGGACTCCGGCGTTCAACCCGAGTGAGCTGACTGAGGGCCCAGGGCAACCCTCTCAGTCAATCAAAGGCTGCACAAACGCGAACCAGCCTCCGAGCCCGTACAGAGCGAGGCTGAGCCCATAGAGCCTGAACGAGGTGGCCCGCGTGCGCATGCAGGCGTCGTGCAGGGCCGGCTCCAGCGGGCAGGGCGCGGTTCGATTCCGCCACTGGAGCCAGCCGCCAACGATCAGCGCCGCGCCGGCGAACGAGAACAGCTCGACCTTGTGCTCGCTCAGCCAGACGACCTGCGGAAAGACCGAGACCAGCGACGACAGCGCGGCCCCGGCGCCGAGCGCGACCAGCAACGCGGGCAGGGCGCAACAGATCAACGTGCTCGAACTGGCGAAGAGGCTCAGGACCGAAGTCCAGAAGCCCGTCCGCAATGCCGCGCTGCCGTCCTCGCTCACTTCCGGGCCTTCATCGCGGCCTTGATCTCGGCGACCGATTGATCGATCGTCTCGAGCTTCGTCACGTCATAGCCGGCGTCCTTGATCTCGTCGGTGATGGTCTTGTCGTCCAGGCTCTGGCCATCCTTGGCCTCGACGGCCACGACCTTCTGCTTGAGGTCGACGAAGACCGCCTTGGCGGCCGGCAGCTTCGACAGGCGCTTCTCGATGCCTTGGGCGCAGAACGCGCAGACCATGCCGTTCACGGTGGCCTTGACGCTCTGCCCAGCGACGGCTGGAATGGCGGAAGCGGCCAGCACGATGGCGGCAAGGGTCGATGTCAGGTGGTTCATCTGAATTCCTTTCAAAAGATGTGCATGAAGTTCGCTCGCGCTTGCCGGGAGTTGTTGATCCCGAGCTCGACGAAATAGCGGTTGTGGATCAGCCGGACCATCGGCGTGATCTCGGTCTTGTCGGAGAGGCCGCGCATGCGGCGCGCTTCGACGATCAGCCAGGGCTGCATCTCGTCGTAGTCGACCTCGTAGAACGAGAAGCCGACGCGGGTCGAGGCGAAGTCGTGGTTCAGGTGCTCGGCGCGATAGAGCCGCACCGTCGCGGACAGGTAGATGCGGGTGGTCTCGTAGTCGACTTGGATGCCGGGTGCCAACGCAAGTCGCGAGCCGCTGAAGTCGTTGCCCCGGACCTCGCCGAGGCCACCGAAGAACCAGACGTTCGCCTGGGCGTCCGGCTGATTCCAGCGCTTGAGGAGGCGCGTGTAGTTCGCCTCGACCAGGGTGCGGCTCTTCGTGCCGTCGTCCGATCGCATGTAAAGGGCACCGGCGCCGATGGCGTCTTGTGAGGTCAGGGCGTAGTTGACCCAGCCCTCTTTCCAGTTCGGCCCGAGGTCGCCCATGGCCATGAAACTGCCCTTGAAGCCCATCGGCGCCGCATCGGCGATGCCGATCGCGAGTCCGGCCATGACCGCCACGATCGAGCGCCTCGCCGCTGCGACTCGATTTAAATGACCTTGGCGATTCCGACCCGCACCTGCTCCCGCGGATGCGATCGCCGGCCGGGCACGGGCCAGAGACCGTGCCGCGGCGAGCAGCAACTTGTCCACCTCGACTCCCGTTGACGACCCCGTCGGGGCCGCTATCTACCTGACCGCAGAAAACTGCGGACGCACTTCGGGTGTGGAGATCAGAAGATGGGTGGGCGGAGGTCTCGCGCTGTGTCGGCGCTGAGGTCGACGATCGATACGTCGTCATGCGCGGCTTGCGTGTTGTCGCCGCCCGGCGTGAAGACGGGCGCGACTAGGTCCGTGAACGGCAGGCAGAGATCGCAGACGTCGCACATCGGGCTCGTCGGACTCGACGATCCGACGCCGTGATCGACGGACTCCGCAGCCTCAGCGGACTCATGCATCGGGCAATCGGCCGGCATCGCCTCGCCGGCAACCTCGGTTGCCGTGTGCATCGCGATCGACATGATGTCGCCGGCCCAGCTGCGAAGCGGCAGCACGGCGATCATCAGAATCAGGATCAGGCGACGCACGAAGGGATGATAGGACTTCAGACCAGAAAGTTCCGATGCAGCGAGGCAGAACCCATGCATGGACTTCACCCGATGGTTCGCATCCGCAGCAGGCGCGCTTCCTCTTCGGCGCGCGCATCGCCGACGACGCGCAGCACGCCGGCCACGTCGACCGGCGCCTGCTCCGCGTCGAACCTGCCGGTAAGCGGCGTGGTCGGCTGCAGCACGCCTCGCGTGTAGAGCGACCAGATCTCGGCGCCGAACTGCGTCGTCAGCAACGCCGGGTCGAAGCGGCCGAAGAAGTCGCGCAGGTTGCCGACGTCACGCAGCAGCATCCGTTGCGCGTGATTGTTGCCGGCCGCATCGACGGCCTGCGGCAGGTCGATGATCACGGGCCCGTCGGCGGCGAGCAGGATGTTGAACTCCGAGAGGTCGCCGTGGATGACGCCGGCGCACAGCATCCGCACCACTTCGCCGATCAAGGTCGCATGGTGCGCACGCGCAGCCTCGGCAGTGAGCGTGACGTCGTTGAGGCGGGGCGCCGCGGCGCCGTCGGCATCGACCACCAGCTCCATCAGCAGCACGCCGTCGTGGAAGTTAAACGGCTTCGGCACGCGCACGCCGGCCGCCGCAAGGCGATGGAGCGCATCGACCTCGGCGCTCTGCCAGGCCGCTTCCTGCGCCTCCCGGCCGAAGCGCGTGCCCTTCGCCATCGCGCGCGCCTGGCGCGTGTTCTTGACCTTGCGGTTCTCGGTGTAGTCGACGGCCTGCCGGAAGCTGCGCTGGGTCGCCTCCTTGTAGACCTTCGCGCAGCGCGTCTCGTCGCCGCAGCGCACCACGTAGACCATGGCCTCCTTGCCGCTCATCAGCTGGCGCACGACGGCGTCGATGAAGCCTTCTTCGAGCAGCGAGCGCAGGCGCTGCGGCGCCTTCACGGGGGGTCCGATCGATCGGGCTCGGCGTCGTCGAGCCACGCGGGCTGTGGCCACTCCTGCAACTCGGCAATGCGCCGCACGATCCACGCCGTCTCGGCCGGCGTGAACGCATCCGGGTCGGCACGCAGGCCATCGTGGCAGCGCCGCAAGGCGTCGCCGGTGTCGTCGCCGTCCTGGTGACGCGTCGAGATAAAAGCCGCTGCATGCAGCGCGACGTCCTCGCAGCGCTCGTGGCGGGCCTCGATCTCGGCGCGCGGCAAGAGCGCACGTCCGTGTCGCGAATGCAGCGCGAGGAAGGACTCGGGCACCAGCGTCTGGTTGTGGTCGTAGTGATCGTGCATCGGGGCGGCCGACTATAACGGCCGGGTCTCGATGCGAGCGGCGATGCGCGTTCGAGGAACGCTCGCGTGCGGGACAGCCTGTCTACGGCCGGCTCGCTGCATGCCGCTCGCCGGCGCGGTCTCGGTTGTTATCCTCGTCGCCGATGACCGAGCAGCAGCAACTCGAAGCCGCGATCGCCGCGCTGGAAGGCCAGCGATCGACGCTCGGCGATGCGGTGGTCGAGCCGCTGCTGGACGCGGCGCGGGGCCGGCTCGCAACGTTGAATCACACGGCCGAGACGCCGGCGATCCCGGCGCAGGCGCTGCGCCAGGTCAGCATCCTTTTCATGGACGTGGTCGGCTCGACCCTGCTGGCCCAGCGCCTCGATCCCGAAGCGATCAGCGCGGTGATGGACGACGCGCTGGCGCGCGGCACGGCCGTCGTTCGGGCCCACGCCGGCAAGGTGCTGCAGTACGCCGGCGACAACATCCTCGCGGCGTTCGGTGCCGACGAAGCGCGCGAGGACGACGCCGAGCGCGCGGTGCGTTGTGGCCTCGCGCTGCTCGAGCTCGGCAGGACGCTCGGCGTCGAGGTCCGGCGGATGCACGGCCATGACGGCTTCGACGTGCGCATCGGCATTCACACCGGCGACGTGCTGCTCGGCGGCGGGGTCGATGCGGACGGCAGCATCCGCGGCATCGCGGTCAATGTCGCCGCGCGGATGGAGCAGACCGCGCCGCCCGGCGCGCTGCGCATCAGCCACGACGCCTACGCGCAGGTGCGCGGCCTGTTCGAGGTCGAGGCGCAGGAGCCGCTCGCGGTCAAGGGCGTCGACGGCCTCGTCCAGAGCTACCTCGTGCTGCGTGCGAAGCCGCGCAGCTTTCGGCTCGGCAGCCGCGGCATCGAGGGTGTCGCGACCCGGATGATCGGTCGCGATGCCGAGCTCGAAGCGCTGCAGGACGCTTTCAAGCGGCTCTTCGTCAATCGCACCTTGGCGGCAGTCAGCGTGGTGGCCGATGCCGGCATCGGCAAGAGCCGTCTGCTCTACGAGTTCTCGGCCTGGAGCGACGCGCGTCCGGAAAGCTTCTTCCTCTTTCGCGGCCGCGCCACGCCGCAGACCCAGGGCCAGCCGTTTGGACTGCTGCGCGACATCCTGGCCTGGCGATTCCAGATCGGCGATGACGACAGCCTCGAGACGGCGCGCAGGAAGATGGAGGAGGGCATCGCGCCGCTGTTCGTCGGTGACGATGGCGCCGAGATCGCCGAAGGCCACGCCCATCTGCTCGGCCACCTGATCGGCATCGAGTGGCGTGACAGCCGCCACCTGAAGGGGATCCTCGACGATCCCAGGCAGATCCGCAATCGCGCATTCCACGCCGCAGCGCAACTGTTCCGCCGCATCGGTGCGGCCGACGGCACACCGGTCGTGCTGCAGCTCGACGACCTGCACTGGGCCGACAACGAGAGCCTGGACTTTCTCGCCTACCTGGCCGAGATCGATCGCGATGTGCCGCTGCTGATCGTGGCCTGCTGCAGGCCGACGTTGTTCGAGCGGCGGGCGAGCTGGTGCGCCGAGCGCGTGCACCGCCGGATCGACCTGCAGCCGCTCGGCCGGGACATGAGCCGGCTCCTCGTCAGCGAGCTGCTGAAGAAGCTGCCCGAGGTGCCGGTCGCGTTGCGCGAGCTCGTCACCGGCGGCGCCGAAGGCAACCCGTTCTACATGGAAGAATTGGTCAAGATGCTCATCGACCAGGGCGCGATCGAGACCGGCGAGAGCTGGAAGGTCAATGCCGAGCGGCTGATGCTGACGCAGGTGCCGGCCACGCTGACCGGCGTGCTGCAGGCCCGCCTCGACGGGCTGCCGGCGCTCGAGCGCTTGACCCTGCAACAGGCCAGCGTGATCGGCTCGGTGTTCTGGGACCGCGCGCTGATCGCCCTCGACGACAACGCGCGCCAGACCTTGCCGGCGCTGGTGCGCCGCGAGCTCGCACTGCCGCGCGCGGACAGCGCCAACGACGACCTGCGCGAATACGCGTTCAAGCACCAGATCCTGCACCAGGTGACCTACGCGACGGTGCTGAAGCGAACGCGGCGCGAGCTGCACGGCAAGCTGGCTCGCTGGCTGGCCGCGCAGACGGGGCTGCGCGCGAATGACTTCCTCGGCGCCGCGGCGCGCCACTTCGAGCTCGCCGGCGACGACGGCAACGCCGCCGAGTACCACGCGCGCGCGGCCGAGCAGGCGCGCACGCGGATGGCGCACGACGCCGTGCTCGACCATGTGCAGCAGGCCTTGACGCTGCTCGGCCGATCGCCGGGAACGGGCACCGCGCCGCTCCGCTGGCGTCTGCTCGACGTGCGCGAAGCGACGCTCGACATCCTGGGCGAGCGCACCGCGCAGCGCGCCGACATCGAGGCGATGGCTGAACTGGCCGAGGCGCTCGATGACGATCGGCGGCGCGGCCACGCGGCCTGGCGGCGCAGTGTGTGGGCCCATCGGCTCGCGGACTACGCCGCGACGGAGGCGTTCGCGCGGCGCGCCGTCGATTCGGCTGCCCGTGCGGCCGACGCCGAGATTCGACTGCTCGCGCAGCGGATGCTGGCGATGTCGCTCGCCTTCCAGGGCCGAACCCACGACGGCCAGGCGATGGCCAACGAGACCTTGCGCGAGGCGCGTGCGCTTGGCCTCGGCCGCATTGAAGGCTCGTGCCTGAATGCACTCGGCGTGATTGCCGGAATCCAGAACGACGAGATTGGTGCGCTGGAGTTCGACCAGCAGTCGCTTGTCGCCTACCGCGCCGCTGGCGATCGGCGCAACGAGGCGATTGCGCACGGCAACATCGGTGCGGGGTGGCTCGGCCTCGGCGATCTGCCACGGGCGCGCGGCGAGCTCGAGGAGGCGCTGCGCCTGATGCGCAGCAACGGCGACCGTGCCCTCGAGGTCAGCCCGCTGTGCGCACTGTCGACCCTCGCGCTGTGGCGAGGCGAGGATGCCCACGCGTTGGTGCACGCGCGCGCGGCGCTCGAGACGGCGATCGCGGTTCACGCGCGCGATCACGAGGCCGCGGCCTGGTGCCGTGTCGGCGAGGCCGAGCTGGCGCTCGGTCGCCATGCCGAGGCGGCTGAGGCCTTCGGTTCGGCGCATGCGCGCGCGATCGAGATTGCCAGCCCGTATCGGCACGACGCCGCAGCGGGGCTGGCCCGGGTCGCGTTGGCGCAGGGTGATGGTCCGGCTGCGATGCGCGCTCTCGAGGAGCTGTTCTCGCTGGCAGAGAAGGCGGATGACGACGACAACGCGCGCGATGGAGTCGAGTTTCCGCGCCTCGTCGAGTGGACTTGTCACCGGGCTCTGACCGCAGCCGGTGAGCGGGACGACCCTCGGGCTGACAAGTGGCTCACGCGCGCGCACGAGGCCCTGGAGCTTCAGGCGGCGACGATCCAGGACGCGGCGTTGCGCCAGGGTTTCGTGCACAACATCCCTACGCATCGGGAGATCGTCGTCGCGTGGGCGACCCGGGGCGTCGATCGCCGACGCTGACGCTTCCGTCAGCGCCGCGTCGGATCGAAGAGGGGCTTCAGCCCCTGCCAGCAGCGCCAGTAATCGTGCTGCAACTCCACGCTCTCGAGAGCGAAGCGCGTCGGCCGGATCACCGCCAGCGTTTCGAACATGAAGGCCATCGTGTCCGTGACGTAGTCGGGCCGCGTCGTGTCGGCCGCACTCGCCTTTGCGAACGTGTCGGCGTCCGGCCCATGGCCGCTCATGCAGTTGTGCAGCGAGGCGCCGCCCGGCGTGAATCCTTCGGCCTTGGCGTCGTAGGCGCCGTGGATCAGCCCCATGAACTCGCTCGCGATGTTGCGGTGGAACCAGGGGGGCCGGAACGTGTCCTGCATCGCCAGCACGCGCGGCGGGAAGACGACGAAGTCGATGCTGTCGACACCCGGCGTGTCGCTCACCGACTGCAGCACCAGGAAGATCGACGGATCGGGATGGTCGTGGCTGATCGAGCCGATCGCGTTGAAGCGCCGCAGGTCGTATTTGTACGGCGCGTAGTTGCCGTGCCAGGCGACCACGTCGAGCGGCGAGTGGCCGATGGCGGCGCGCCACAGCCGGCCCTCGAACTTCGCGACAAGCTCGAACTGTCCTTCGCGCTGTTCGTACGCGGCCACCGGCGTGCGGAAGTCGCGCGGGTGGGCCAGGCCGTTCGAGCCGATGACGCCGAGATCGGGCAGCTTGAACAAGGCACCGAAGTTCTCGCACACGTAGCCGCGCGCCGCGCCGTCGGGCAGCCGCACCTGGAACCGCACGCCGCGCGGGATCACCGCGATCTCGAGCGGCTCGACATCTAGCACGCCGAGCTCGGTCGCAAGCGTCAGGCGACCCTGTTGCGGCACGATCAACAGCTCGCCGTCGGCATCGTAGAAGTAGCGGTCGTCCATCGACCGGTTGGCCGCGTAGAGGTGGATGCCGCAGCTCGGGTTGCCCGCCATCGAGACCGTGCCGTCGACGAAGTCGGTCGGTAAGTCGGCCGGCGGAATCGGCAGCGGGTCCCAGCGCAGCTGGTTCGGCGGCGCTGGCACCTCGTCGAAGCGGCCGAGCCAGCGGCCTCGATCGGGCATCGGCTCGAACGGTTCGTGCACGGCCGCCGGCCGGATGCGGTACAGCCATGAGCGTCGGTTGGCGTGGCGCGGTGCGGTGAACGCGGTGCCCGACAGCTGCTCGGCGTAGAGGCCGTACGGGGCACGCTGTGGCGAGTTGCGGCCCTCGGGCAGGGCGCCCTTCAGCGCTTCGGTCGCGAACTCGTTGGCGAAGCCGGATTGATAGGACAAGGGTTCTCGCGTCATGGCTGTGCCTCCTCAGCGGCCAGCCGCCGGCGCGAGGTCTTCGGCCGCCGCGTCGATCAGGCGCTTTGCCGCCTCTGCGTCGCCGATGCGGTCGATCGCCAGCAGCGCGAAGCGGGCCAGGAAGAGCGGGGCGCCGGGTTCGCCGACTTGGGTCATCGTCTTGCAGAGCCGTGTGTAGACGGCGTCGAGTTCGGTGTCGGTCATGGTCATTCCCGGTTCGATTGGGTGTTCAACGCGCGGTCGATCGCTGCCAGCGCCTCGGCAGCGTCGGCTTGGCGCCAGCGTCCGAGCACATGGCCATCGGGTCGCACCAGATAGAGCGTGCCGGGCTCGGCGCCGTACATCGGGAACAGGCGCCCGGTGTGGTCCCAGCCGTGCGGCGCGGCATCGCCGAGCCGACGGGTCAGCGCGACCCGCTTGAACGGCACCTGCTTCGCGGCCAGCGCGCGGTCGAGCGCTTCGAGCTCGGCGGGTACCGCGCTGTCGTCGCTGAAGACCAGCGCGGTGAAGTGCGGCCCGAGCAGGTCGGTCAGGTGGCCTTCGCGCGTGCCCGAGCCATCGGCGATCGTGATCGGGCATTCGGGCAGCACGGCACCGGGCACCGGGCCGGCGGCGAACTCGGCCGAGCGTTCGGGCGCCGCGTTGAGCGGCGACGTCGCATAGGTGATCGCCGAGGTCTGCCGCGGGTTGATCAGCGAGCTCAGCGACGGCTGTCTCTTCGCAAGGCCGAGCACCGCCGTGCGCATCAGGTCGAACGCGAACGACGGCGGCGCCATGAACTCGGTGCTCTTGGTGCCATGCGACAGGTTCTCGCGCGCGGCGGCGACGCGCTCGATCGAGTAACTGTCGAGCAACGTGCTCGACGCCAGGTCCTTGACCACGAACGCCAGCTTCCAGGCCAGGTTGTCGGCGTCGTCGATGCCCGAGTTCGCGCCGCGCACGCCGAAGATCGGCACCAGATGCGCGGCGTCGCCGGCGAACATCACGCGGCCGTGGCGGTAACGCGGCAGGGTCAGCGCGTTGGCCTTGTAGATGCCGGACCAGATCGGCTTCCATGCGCCTTTCTCGCCCATCATCGAGAGCAGGCTCTCGACGCGCGGCATCACGTTCTCGGGCCGGATCGCCGCGTCGGGGTCTTCGCCGTCGCGCAGCTGGTAGTCGATGCGCCAGACGTTGCCCGGCTGCTTGTGGACCAGCACCGTCGAGCCCGGATTGCAGGCCGGGTCGAAGTAGGCGAGCCGCTCGGTCGGGCGGTCGCTGTCGAGCAGGATGTCGACGATGACGTAGCGGCCCTCGTAGCTCGTGCCCTCGAGCTTCAGGCCGAGCGCGTCGCGCAGGAAGCTGCGGCCGCCGTCGGCGGCGACCACCCAGTCGGCCTGCAGCGCGTAGTCGCCGTCGGGTGTCGCGAGCGTGAGCCGCACGCCGTCGTCGCGTGCCTCGATGCCGGTCACCCGGGTCTGCCAGCGGATGTTGATCAGCGCCGGCTGCGTCTCGGCCCGGTCGAGCAAGACCTGCTCGATGCTGTACTGCGCCAGGTTCACCATCGGCGGCAACTTCTGGTTCTCGTCCTGCGGCATCGAAAAGTGCAGGACCTCGGTGTCGCGGTAGAAGCTGCGCCCGCCGGTCCACGGCAGGCCGATCTCGAGAAAGCCCGGCAACGCGCCGAGGCGATCGGCGATCTCGAGGCTGCGGCGCGAGATGCAGATCGCGCGGCTGCCGGAGCAGACCGAGTCGTCGGCCTCGATCACGACCACCGGGACGCCGTGGCTGGCGAGGCCGAGCGCCGTCGTGTAGCCCACCGGGCCGCCGCCGACCACCACAACCGGGTGGCGGCGCTTTTCCAGGCCGTCGCGCAATGCCGGCAGCCGAGCCGAGTGGCGCTTCGCCTCGAACGGGTAGGGCACGAATTCGTAGCTCATCGGATGTCCTTAAGAGGCGCCGCGGTATTGGTTGCGCACGCAACGATTATGGCGACCGAAGCAGATGGTCGTCAAGGCCTTGCGATAGAAAAGTAGTTGCGCGCGCATCTATATTCCGATAGACTCGCGTCCGACAAAGTCATGCTGCCGAAGCGATGCGATCGCATTCGCAGGCCAACCCCATCTGAACCGGAGACACGCTTGCACTCAACCTTCAATCGCCGTCGCCTGCTGGCGATCGCCGCGCTGTCGCTGCCTCTGGCCGCGGCTGCTTTCCCCGACAAGACGATCGAATGGGTCGTGCCGTATCCCGCGGGCGGTGGCTCCGACGTGGTGGCGCGCACGCTGGCCGAGCCGATGGGCAAGCTGCTGGGCCAGACCATCGTCGTCAACAACAAGCCGGGCGCGGCCACCAACATCGGCGCCGACTACGCCGCCAAGGCCAAGCCGGACGGCCACGTGATGCTGACCGCCGACACCGCGACCTTGGCAGCCAATCCGTTCCTCTACGCGAAGCTGCCCTACGACGTCGAGAAGGACTTCGCGCCGGTCGGCCTGATGGCGCGCTTTCCGATGCTGCTGGTTGTCAACGCCAGCGTCCCGGTCAAGACCCTGGCCGAGTTCACGGCCTGGGCCAAGGCGCAGCCGGGCGGCATCAACTACGCGACGCCGGGAGCCGGCAGCCCGCACCACCTCGCGACCGAACTGTTCCGCGAGCGCAGCGGCCTGAAGCTGACGCATGTGCCGTACCGTGGTGCAGCGCCGGCGGTGCAGGACGTGATCGGCGGCCAGGTGCCGTTCATGTTCGCCGACACCGCGAGCGCCTATCCGCACATCCTGTCGGGCAAGCTGCGCGCGATCGGGGTTGCCAGCCCGAAGCGGGTCGCCAGCTTCGATACCGTGCCGACGCTCGCCGAGCAGGGCCTGAAGGACTTCGAGGCCTATGCCTGGCAGGGTCTGGTGGTCCCTGCGGCCACACCGCCGGCCGCGGTCGCCGCCTTGAGCAAGGCGCTGGTCGCGGCGCTCGGCACGACCGCCGTCAAGGCGCGCTTCCAGACCCTCGGGCTCGAGGCGCTCTCGAGCACGCCGGCGCAGATGGCCGCCTACGCGAAAACCGAGCGCGACAAGTGGGGCCAGGTGATCCGCGCCAATAACATCCGGCTCGACTGAGCGGCGCATGGCCGGCACGAAGAAGATCCCGGTCGCGCTCGATCGCACCGTGACGCACCGCCTGCACACGCTCTACAAGCTGACCGACCGCATCAGCCAGGCGGTCTATCTGGCCGATGCGGGCCTGCCGCTCAGCGAGGGGCGCTGCCTGTCGGCGGTCGGCGCGTTCGCGCCGCTGTCGGTCAACGACCTCGCGCAGCAGGCGAATCTGAACAAGGGACAGGCGAGCCGCGCCGCGCAGGCGCTGGTCGACCAGGGGCTGGTGCGCAAGGAGGCGAGCACGACCGATGGCCGCGGCGTCGTGCTCGCGCTCACGGCCAAGGGCGAGCGAGCCTGGCACCGCGTGATGGCCGTGATCGAGCGCCGCAACGCCGAGATCGTCGGGTGCCTCGATGGCGCCGAGCGCCGCCATCTCGACCGCCTGCTCGACCGCCTTGTCGAGCATGCGCGGGTCGCGGCGCAGGGCACGCCCGAGGAGTGACGGCGCGATGTCGACGTCATCGTCGCTGGCCGATGCGCTGATCGTCGTCGAGACGGCCGGAACGTTCGCCTTCGCGCTGTCGGGGTTGATCGAGGCGGCGCGCAAGCGCCTCGACGCCGTCGGCGTCTGCTTCGTTGCCGGCCTCACCGCGTTCGGCGGCGGCACCGTGCGCGATGTCCTGCTCGACCGCCGGCCGTTTTTCTGGGTCGCGCACGCGGGCTGGCTGTGGGCGCTGCTGGTTGTGTGTGCGCTGGTGATGCTGGTGCTGCGGGCCCGCCATCTGCCGCCGACCGAGCGCGCGATGCAGGCGCCCGACGCGTTTGGGCTCGGCCTGTTCGCCGCTTCGGGGACGCAGATCGCGCTCGACGCGTCAATGCCGTCGATCGTCGCGGTGCTGATGGGCACGGTCACCGCGGCATTCGGCGGCGTGCTGCGCGACGTCGTCTGCAACGAGATCCCGCGCGTCTTCAACGATCACCGGCCGTATGCCGTCTGCGCCTTTGCCGGCGGCTGGGTCGTCGTGGTGGCCCATGTGCTGGGCTGGCCGCCGCCGCTCGGCTTGGTGGCGGGCGCCACGCTCGCCGTGGTGCTCCGCTTCCTCTCGCTGATCTTCGACTGGAAGCTGCCGGCCTGGCGCCAGCAGTGAGCGGTACGTCGCCGCTAGTTCGACTGAGCTCCGTCATGGGCCACGGCAGCTTGGGATGGAATGTCTTGATGTGCGTCGGGTCGAGGCCGCGCAGAACCATCGGCCGATGCCGCTTCCAGCTTGGCCCTTGGCCGCGAACAGACCGACGAAGCTCATCTCGCGCGACGTTTCGTTGAGGCGCGCCGTGCGCTGAAAGCCAACGGACCGATCGCGCAGCACGGCGGCGATCATCTCCGGGTCGGACATCACGGCGAACTGGCCGGCGCGGCAAGTTTGGCGAGTCAGCGCAGGAAGGCGCGGATCGCGTCGCGCAGCGCTTCGGTCGAGAGCGTGGAGACGCCGCTGGCGCTGCGGTGGCCGTCGTGGCCAGGCAGTTCGACGACCTGCACGCGCCGGATCGAGCGCGCGGCCTCACGCGCCGCGAACGGCGGGTTGTACAGATCGCTGAGCGGCGCTGCGATCAACACCTCGGCCTCGATGCACGCGAGCGCACGTTCGGTGTCGCCGTCGAAGCCACGGGTCGTGCCGACATCGTGCGCGTCGTAGGCTCGGCTCTGGCAGCGCCAGTCGAACGCGTCGGGCCCGTGCTCGGCGCCTTCCCGTTCGAGCCGGGAGATCTCGTCGAGCAGGGCCTGCTGCGATCCGAACGCTTCGAGAGCCTCCGGCGTGCGCGGCATCAGCAGCTGGCTCAACGGCGCGAACAAGCGCATCGCTTCGCCGCGCGGCCGCGGCTGCGTGCATTCGGCATCGGCGAACAGCGCGCGCCGGGACATCTCGTTGACGAGCTGCGACCAGCGTGCGGTGCGCGCCATCGGCGTCATCGCGACCGCGCGCTCCATGCGCCTGGGTTCGCTGACCGCCCACTGCAGTGCCTGCATGCCGCCCATCGACGCGCCGACAACCGCCTTCAGGCGGCCGACGTTCAAGTGCTCCAGCAGGCGTCGCTGCGACTCGACCATGTCGTGCATCGTGATGCGTGGAAAGGCCGCACCGGGCTGCGCGGCGCTGTTCGACGGCGACGATGACAGGCCGTTGCCGAGCGCGTCGGCGACGACGATACAGTGGCGGTCGGTGTCAAGTGCGTTGCCGGGTCCGATCAGGAAGTCGAGCCGGTGGTGGGTGCTGCCGATCGCCGTGCAGGCCAGGATGCCGGAGCCGGCGGCGAGCTGGGCCGGGTCACCGTGCACGACGTACGAGACGAACGCGTCGCGCAGCGTCTCGCCCGACTCGAGCGGCATGTCGCCGATCGCGAAGCGCTGGTGCGGGCGGTCGATCCAGCCGGGGGCCAGCGGCGGATGGCGCATCGCGCTCGCTCAGTCGAACACGACGACGTGGCGGACACCGGCGCCGCGACGCATCGCATCGAACCCTTCGTTGATGCGCGCAAGCGGCAGGCGCGACGAGATCAGCGCGTCGAGCTCGAGCTTGCCGTCGAGGTAGAGCCGAGCCAGCCACGGGAAGTCGCGCCGCGGCCGCGCCCCGCCGTAGCTCGAGCGGACGATGCTCTTCTCGCCCATCAGCGAGCCGAAGCGCAGGCTGACGTGCTTGTTCACCGCGGTCTTGCCGAGGATGACCAGCTGCCCGCCCGGACGCGTGACTTCGAGGGCGAGCTGCAACGAGGCCTCGGCGCCGGCGGCCTCGAACACATGGTCGGCGCCGCGGCCGGCGCTGAGCGACTTCACCGCGTCGAGGGCCGCCTCGTCGGCGGCGAGCGTGTGGGTCGCGCCGAAGCGCGTCGCCAGCGAGCGCTTGTCGGGATCTCGATCGATCGCGATCACCAGCGCCGCCTGCTGGAGGACGGCACCCTGGATCACATTGAGCCCGACCGCGCCGCAGCCGATGACCACGACGATCGCACCGGCTTCGACGCGCGCCAGTCGGCTGACCGCGCCGACGCCGGTCATCACGCCGCAGCCGAGCAGGCAGGCGCGATCGAACGGCATCTCGTCGGGCACCTTGATCGCGCCCGACTCGGGCACGACCGAGTACTCGGCATGCGACGAGACCACCGAGAAGTGATTGAGCCGGCTTCCGTTCCAGCGCAGCCGCGACGCGCCGTCGAGCAGGTTGCCGCGCGGCTGCTCGCGGGTGAACGGCTCGCACAAGATCGGCAGGTCGCGATCGCAGTAGAAGCAGTGGCCGCAATGCGGGTTCCAGGAAGCGACGACGTGATCGCCGGGCCGCACCAACGTGACCCCTGCACCGACGGCCTCGACGACGCCGGCGCCTTCGTGCCCGAGCACGATCGGCAGCGGGTAGACCAGGCTGCCGTCGATCACCTCGAGGTCGGTGTGGCAGAGGCCGCTCGCGCGGTTGCGGATCAGGACGTCGCCCGGGGCGAGCGGCGCGCGTTCGACGGACACGATGCTCAGCGGCGTGCCGAGCCTGTAAAGAACGGCGGCTCGAAAGGTTTCCACCGGATCAGCCTTTCAAACGAGGGCGACTGTCGCTGCACCGTGGCGCCGGCGTCAGCCGGCCGACAACCCGTACACCATGTTCGGCAGCCACAGCGTGATCTGCGGAAACAGCGTGAGAAGCAGCAGCACGACCAGCATCGCGCCGAGGAACGGCAGCACCTCGACCGTGTAGTCCTCCATCGGCACGCGCATCACCTGCGAGCTGATGAACATCATTTGGCCGACCGGTGGCGTCACGCCGGCGATC
>Ga0207691_10000742_pt1 | contig 32202 bp, 27 predicted proteins | sample KBSM13metaG_FD_184327 | JGI IMG/M metagenome (GOLD analysis project Ga0207691, IMG submission 184327) | Miscanthus rhizosphere microbial communities from Kellogg Biological Station, Michigan, USA - KBS M1-3 metaG (SPAdes) (version 2) | ecosystem: Host-associated > Plants > Roots > Rhizosphere >...
CCGGCACCGTCATTGTGATCTCGAGCACTGAAATGCCGCCTTCGCGGATTGCGTCAATTGCACGCATCGCTTCGTCAGCAGAAGTCGCACGCACGACCGGAATCACGCCGGTTTCGATTATTTGTTTAATGACGTCAGCTTTGTTCATGTTCGATGATATGTCCGATATGCTTTAGCTTGTCGATGACTTAAATAGTTTTAGCAACAGATGAAAAGCGGATCAACGAATCACTGAATTCTTATCGGTGTCATCTGTGGCCCGTTCTTTTCGAAGTCAACGACAAGCTAAAGCATATCGGACATTAGCGCGCTACGCGTGCGGTGCCGCCTTTCATGACGCGTTCAACTTCCGACAGCGTGGCCATGGTTGTATCACCAGGAGTTGTCATTGCCAGGGCCCCGTGAGCTGCGCCACATTCGACTGCCCACTGAGGTCCGCGTTCAGTCAGAAACCCGTAGATCAATCCTGACGCGAATGAATCTCCGCCGCCAACGCGGTCGAAGATTTCCAGGTTCTCGCGAACAGGTGCTTGATAGAGTTCTCCGCCGGCGAAACAAACTGCACCCCAGTCGTTGATGGTTGCCGTCTTTGCGTTCCTTAGCGTTGTTGCGACCACACGAAAGTTGGGAAACTCTGTTGTTGCTCTTTCGATCATTCGCTGGAAGTTTTGCACATCGAGTTTTGAATGATGTTCGTCCATCCCTTCAACTTCAAAACCAAGTGCTGCTGTGAAGTCTTCTTCGTTTCCGATCATCACATCGACAAGTGGCGCCAACTCGCGATTAACGGCAACGGCCTTCTGTTGTCCGCCAATCGCTCTCCAGAGTGAATCCCGATAATTGAGATCATAAGAGATGATCGTGCCGTGCTTCTTTGCCGCAGTCATCGCTTCACGAGCAACGGCGGGAGTTGTTTCCGAGAGAGCGCAGAAGATACCGCCAGTGTGAAACCAACGAGCGCCTTCCTTGCCGAATATTTGATCCCAATCGATGTCGCCGGGTTTTAGTTGCGACACGGCAGTGTGACCACGGTCGGAACAACCTGCCGCAGCGCGGACGCCAAACCCTCGTTCGGTGAAATTCAAACCGTTGCGCACAGTACGACCAACACCGTCATACTTGACCCACTTTAAATGTGATTGATCGACACCGCCCTGGTAGATCAAGTCCTGGACCAAACGACCAACGGCATTATCAGCGAGTGCAGTTACAACCGCTGCCTCCAGACCGAAACAACGCTTCAGTCCGCGGGCGACGTTGTACTCACCGCCACCTTCCCACACTTGAAAATTACGAGTGGTGTGGACTCGTCCTTCCTGTGGGTCAAGCCGCAGCATAACTTCGCCAAGGCTAACGATGTCCCACCGACACTCGCCTTTGGTTTTGATAATAAGGTTGTCAGCCATCTCGATCAGGATTCAACTCAGTCTACGTTCGCAGGTTCGAGTGTTGGGACGAGTAAATGAATTATAGCGAGCGCCAGAAGATAGGCCCCACCAGCCATTATGAAGATCGGGAAGTACGAACCTGTGTATTGCAGTATCAACCCAACCGTGGTTGCAATCAGCATCCCACCGATCGAGCCAGCCATTCCGCCGATGCCGACCACCGATCCTACTGCTCGCTTTGGAAACATGTCGGACGACATCGTGAAGATGTTCGCACTCCAGCCTTGGTGAGCCGCCGCAGCGATGGCAACGAGTCCAACTGCTAACCAAAGATTCGACGCTTTGGCAGCAAATACGATAGGCACGACCGCCAATGCGCAGATGAGCATTGCCGTCTTTCGCGCTTTGTTGGCAGTCCACCCTTTTTTGATCAGCATAGAGGATAACCATCCTCCACCGATTGATCCGATATCGGCGACCACATAAATGACCACCAGCGGCAATCCGATCTGCGTGATGTTTAGCTTGTAGTTGGTGTTGAGAAATTTCGGAAGCCAGAAGAGATAGACCCACCAGATCGGGTCAGTCAAAAACTTGCCAATTGCAAACGCCCATGTTTGACGGAGTGGAATCAAGCGCGCCCAGGGAATCTTGGTTGTTGATTCGGGAGGATCAGATTGAATGTGGGCGAGTTCAGCTTTACCGAGCTTAGGATGTTCGGCGGGTCTTCGATAAATGAGCAGCCAAAATATCAGCCAGATAAATCCAATAGTTCCCGTGAGAATGAAGGCCAATTGCCACCCGTAGTTGACCGCAATATACGGAACAACCAGTGGAGCGGCGATGGCGCCGACATTCGATCCGCTGTTAAAAATGCCCGTGGCCAGCGCGCGTTCCTTCTTCGGAAACCACTCAGCTACGGTCTTGATCGACGCCGGAAAATTTCCCGCTTCACCCAGTCCAAGAAAAAAACGCGCGGTACCGAAACCCATTGCCGAACGAGCGAGTGCATGGCACATGGCCGCAATCGACCAAAAGACAATTGCGAACGAGAATCCCTTTCGCGTTCCGAAACGATCCATCAAACGGCCAACGATTAGCAGCCCTATCGCGTACGCGCCCTGGAACGCAGTGTTGACGTAACCATATTGCGCTTCATTCCAGCCGATCGCATTTTTAAACGTTTGATCGGTGGCAAGAATGCCGAGCACCTGGCGATCGATGTAGTTGATCGTCGTAGCAAAAAACAGCATCCCGCAAATGACCCAGCGGTAATTCCCGACGCGTTCATTGATGGCATCAATTGCGTTAGTCGCAGAACCAACCAGAGTGGCACCTGCACTCTGCGGAGGGCTGATGTCCGACTTTGATTTTAGAATCGCTGCGGGATCGACGATATCACCCATCTGTGATCTCCTATACTGCGCGATTGCGCTACTGAGATTGCAATTGAAGGTTGGGGACGTTACTGATTGACGCCGCTCGCAAGAAACCCACCGTCTACGGCAAGCACTTCTCCGTTTACAAAACTAGCGGCATCGGAAGCCAAAAAGATCGCCGCTCCTGCTAACTCCTCAACATTTCCAAAACGCTTCATCGGGGTACGCAGTAGAAACTCTCGTCCGCGTTCGGTCTCATCTAACAGCTTTTCGTTAAGTGGTGTGCGGAAGACTCCAGGCGCGATCGCATTCACTCTAACTCCCCGTGGACCCCACTCGATTGCAAGAGACTTAGTTAGTGATGCAACTGCTGCTTTGCTGGCCGAGTACGCAGCTACTTCGTACAAAGCCACAAAGGTCGAAAGTGAAGCGATGTTGATGATGCTGCCGTACTGTCGCTCCAACATGTGCCGACCAAAAACCTGTGCCGCTCGTAGGGTGCCCGTAAGGTTTGTGTCGATAATGCTGTTCCAGTCTTCATCGGTGAAGTCCAGCGTGGGTGCCCGCTTGGTGCGACCAGCCGAATTGACCATGATGTCGACTTTGCCAAACGCCTTTACAGTTTCATCAAGTACGTTTTGAAGTGACGCCCGATCCGAGACGTCCGAGGCTATCTGAATCGACCGCTTGCCTCGCGCCTCTATCTCTTTCGCAGCGGCCTCAACCTGTTCCGCCCGGCGTGAAGTTGGAACGACATCGGCTCCTGCCTCGGCCATGCCTTTTGCAATGGCGAGTCCGATCCCAGAGGTTCCGCCTATTACGACGGCAACTTTGCCGTTAAGTTCGAGACGCGAATAGCTCATAGAATAGTCTTTTGACCTTGTAACTTTTTTGATAGTCCGGGCGTTTTTGGAGTGCCAATTCTAACCGAGTTTAGTCTTCCGCCCTCAAGGCTTTTTAAAGTCGACAGCCTTAGTGGACGCAGGAGAATTTATCGGTTAAAGGTTAGACCACTTCTGAATTAGGCGCATACTGTGTAACATCGCGTCTCAGCTCGCGTCAAGCCCAAAAAGTCCCCAGACGTCTAAGAAATTGAGAGATTTCATTCACGAAAACTGGACAAATTTGACGCTTGTGTAGTTTATCCACGCATGTTAAAGTCGTGGTCAAACAATCGGATTGGTCTAACCAGTCTGATCTTGAAGAAGCTTGGTGCGGGTTTCGAAGGCGAGGTGCTTTTTGAAACCTTTTTTAGTCGTCAGCGAAAGCTTGGGGAATTTGTTCGTGTCGGCAACTAGTCAACAACGGATTGGGAAGCGCGTAGCGGGCGGGAATGTGTGGCTCTCTCATGCGGGTTCTTCTTCCAACTCTCTCGCTGAACTCATCCCACAACAATTGAGCTACGAAGTCCTGCCCTCCGAAGAAGAAGTTGGACGAGCGATGCTTCAGGAAATTGAAGCGGCAGCCAACTCAAAAGAAGGTGATTTGGTAATCATCATTCTTGGCGGGCGCGGCGCCCAGGCGCTCCACCGTCTGCTCGGGATCTTGGCAAAGACTGATGAAAAAGATTGGCTGCTTAAAAGACTACATATCTTCACCCAGGACGCGCTTGCTCCGTTACGAATGGATAACGGCCTAAGTTTCGTTCGCGACTTTGAACGCCTGCTGGGCGAAGATTTCTTCCGCAAGGTAAAAAGTTTCAATTCGATAAAAACCGACGCGGAAGATCTGGAAGCTGAACTCGGCAAGTATGTCGAAAGGCTGGAGTCGCTCGGTGGGATCGATCTCTTCTTTCTGGGATTAGGGCCCGAGGCTGGTGGGGCTTCACACCTCGCGTACATCAAGCCAGGATCAGGAGCTACTTTCAACGACGTGGCCGGGATGATCCCGATTTCGGAAAGCATTCTTGAGCACCACATTACTAAGTTCAAAGCTGGAGGCACAGCAGTGTCTGAAGCTGATGAAGCGGAGTGCCGGGCAGCGAAACACATACTGACTCTGGGTCCGGCAGCGATCATGGCTGCGCGTCGTATTGTGCAGTCCATCGTCGACGCGTCAACAGCGCCAGCCAAACGTGAAAGCTATCGCCGATTGTTGAATACGGAGATCAGTTCAGACCTTGAGCAACGCGAGAAGCAACTCGACGAGAACCCAGGGTTGTGGTTGCGAGTCCATCCAAACGTGCGATCGCTCATCCTTGCAGATGTTTTGGAAAACTAGCCGTCAGGAAAATTATGTCGAGCATTGAAATTTCACAGCCTGCTGCGATCGGTGAGTACGCAATCATTGTCGACCCAAATGACAATGTTGCCGTAGTCAAGAAATCGACTTTCGCTGATCTCGAAGTTCTATTACCAAACAGATCGTCCGTGCAGATCCGCGGCGCCGTACCTCCCGGACACCGGTTCGCTACGCGCGATATTCCTGAAGGCGATTTTGTTTTGCAGTTTGGCCAACCTATCGGTACGTCACTTGGTATCAAAGCAGGCGAGCAAATAACGCACGGAAATATGACCAACGATGTGCCTATCGTTCGGGACTTGCCGGAGAGTTTACATACTCCTGCGCCGGATTATTTACCGGTCGACGAACGAGCAACGTTCATGGGATATAAACGTCCGGATGGACGCGTGGGGACCCGCAACTACCTGCTAATTGTTCCAACCAGCATGTGCGCGAGTCATGAGGCACAGCAGATTTCCACCATCGCAGAGTTTACTCTCTACAACAAACAGAAGTATCCAAACGTCGATGGCGTCGTCGCGATACCACACAACAAGGGCTGTGGTTGTCAGGACGGTTCCACGATCGACGTCATGCTGCGAACCCTATCCAACTACGCCGATCATCCCAATGTTGGCGGCGTTATCTTGATTGATCTCGGTTGTGAGAAAACGAATCTTGCTCAGGTTGAGCGCTATTTGCTAAAGCGCGAGAAGGCGTTTGATAAGCCGGTGGCGAAGATTGGCATCCAGGATGTGGGTGGTACTGAATCAGCGATCCAGCGTGGCTTAAGAGAAGTCGAAGCCATGTTGCCTGCGGTAAATGAGACTGCACGCGAGGAAGTTTCTGTCAGTGAGTTAGTGCTTGGTGTGAAATGTGGAGGCTCCGATGGGTTCTCCGGAATTTCCGCAAACCCGTCATTGGGCCGAGCTGCTGATTGGTTAGTTCGTTCTGGCGGCACTGTTCTGATTACCGAGGTTCCTGAGTTCTGTGGCGCTGAGCATCTCCTGGCAAACCGCGCGAAAGATGTCGAAACAGGTCGCGCCGTTTACCGCATGGTTGATTGGTACAAAGATTACGCCTCGAAGTTTGGCGCGGTGCTGAACAACAATCCTAGCCCGGGAAACATCGCCGGCGGTCTACTCAACATCACGATCAAATCATTGGGTGCCGTTGCCAAGGCAGGAACGACGCGCGTGGAAGGTGTCGTCGAATATGCCGAGACACCAACGAATCGTGGTCTCAATTTGATGCAAGGTCCCGGTTACGATCAGGAGTCAACACCAGGTTTGGTTGCAGCAGGCGCTACAGTTGTTGTGTTCACGACCGGTCGGGGAACAACTATTGGGAACGCAATCGCACCAGTGATCAAACTTGCTTCGAACACGCCGATCTTCGAGCGTATGTCCAGCGATCTTGATTTGTCTGCCGGCGGCGTGATTGACGGCACCGAGTCGATTGATGAAGTCGGGAAGAGAGTGTTCGAAAGAGTTGTCGACGTAGCAACCGGTGAGCAGGCGAGAGCCGAAAAGCATAAGCACCGAGAATTTCAATTCTGGGCCGAGCAAACAGTGTCGTTGTAGGTCTATTGCAGATGTCCGATATGCGTCTGTCTTGTCGTGGTTCAGCTAAGGGCGCTCCTTGCTGATCTCAACGACAAGACAGACGCATATCGGACATAGATTTTTATGGGAGGAAACTAATGAAGCGCACAGCATCAGCAGTCTGGCAGGGTGGTTTAAAAGATGGAAAAGGATCGATTTCTACTGACAGCGGAGTTCTCGAGAACACTCAGTATTCATTCAGTACTCGCTTTGAAGAAGGCAAAGGGACAAACCCGGAAGAACTCATAGCGGCAGCACACGCAGGTTGTTTTTCGATGGCTCTTTCGGGTCAACTCGGAAACGCCGGCTTAACGGCAGAACGCATCAATACCTCGGCCGCTGTCACATTGGAAAAAACCGACGCCGGTTTCACCATTACTAAAGTTCACCTTGACGTCACTGCAAAGATTCCAGGTGCGACCGACGAAGCATTCCAAACTGCTGCCGGTAACGCCAAAGCTGGCTGTCCGATTTCCCGTCTTCTCAAAGCCGAGATCACGATGGACGCTAAACTCGAGACCGAAGTGCCTGCCTAATTCCGTGTCAACCGAAGTTCTAACACCGCGTGTTGTTGGGGAAGGCTCACCGATTGGTGGGCTGGCACCGGCGACACTCGCGGCGATTGTTGAACAAGCTCTTGAAGTGGTTGAGCCTGGTGAACGCGTCCTCGCGATCGTTCCGGACAAAACTCGCGACGACAACACCGATCTACTTTTCCCCATCGCCACAAAACTTCTCACCGAACGTAGTGTTAAGTGTTTCGACGTCCTTGTTGCGCAAGGCACTCATCCGCCCATAACGAACGAACAAAAGCTCTCCAAGTTGGGACTCGAAGAGTTTTCCGGCTCGCTGTTTGACCATCGTTGGGATAGCCCGGAAGACTTGATAACACTGGGCGAACTTACCGCCGATGAAGTTTCGCAACTGACGAATGGCTTGATTGCTAATCCAGTCTCAGTCAGTCTTAACAAACTGCTTGCACCAGGCGTTTACGACACGATCCTGATTTTTGGTGCAACTGTTCCTCATGAAGTCGCAGGTTTTGCAGGCGGTGCGAAGTATTTCTTTCCCGGTGTCGCTGGGCCAGATTTAACACACATGACCCATTGGCTTGGCGCACTCGCAGGAATTGAGAACATCATTGGACAGGTGGATACGCCGACGCGACGTCTCATTGAAGCTGCTTCGGGTTTTGTTCCTGCACGAGTTATTTCACTTAACACGGTTGTGTCGCGAGACGACGAAGGCAGGCTTGTCACCTACGCCTTGTATGGTGGTGAAGTTCGCGAGGCGTTCCGTCGTGCAGCTGAGGTCAGCCGTCAGGTTCATATTCGCTACACAGGGCGAAAGTACGAGCGCGTTGTTGCGAAGCTAGATTCGCATTACGACGAACTGTGGGTTGGCGGAAAGGCGAGTTACAAACTCGGAGCGATCATTGAAGAGGGTGGCGAGTTAATTATCTACGCTCCGCATCTCACCAAAATCTCAGAAACTCACGGTGCCCTAATTGAGAAGTATGGATACGCACCTCTCGAGAGTGTTCGCGACATGCTGGGAGTTTCACAGGAGCTCCGCGAGAATCTTTGTATCGCTGCCCACCTCGCTCACGTGTCGTACGCAGGTCGCTCAGACGCCGACGGAAATATAGTTCCTCGTTATCGAATTACGATGGCGAGTGGTTTAGACGAGCAAACTTGCAAACGTGTGAATCTTGGTTACCTTGATCACCACCACATGGATTGGGAACTATTTCGTTCTGACCCGGACACCTTGATTGTTGAAAACGCCGGTCGCGACCTATACAAGACCCACCCGTAGAACTTCTAGATCTTCACAGTTTTCCTGAACCAAAACGAAATAGTACGTAAGTCGCTCCGAGTATCGACCAGGCCACAAGAGTGATCCAAAGAGGAACTCGTTTAGCATCATGCTTGACCGATTGAATACTGTCCTGGAGGCTCGCATCTTTGATTGTTTGTTTGAGTCGGCCGATCGACCACAAAACATAAACACAAACCAGTATTGAGGGAACAACGGCCAGGATCCACGGTGGCCCAACTTCGCGTTGCTTCAACATCACCAGCAGAGTAATTAGAACACCAATCGAACCACCCATCACCAGCCAAAACGCAAGTGCAATCCCGCGGTGCAATCCAAGCGAGATCACACTCGTTGTAATTCCGGCTTCGAGATCCTCCGGATAATCCTCCGCGGTGTTTACGAGAATGACTCCCATCTGCAGCGCTCCGTATGCAGCGGCAAACACAAGAACCGGAAGTGAGATAGCCGCATCGATTAGAAACGCTACAAACAACATTGGGCCAACAAAGATGATGAGCCACAAGCAAAAGATTTGAGCGACGCCTCGTCCCTTGAGTTGGACAGGTTTCACCGAATACGCCGCACCCAGTACAAGTCCAATCGCTACCATTACCAGGAATATCCAGCGATTCATTGTCCATGAGAGATGGATGGACAAAGCAAGCGCGAGTAGTGCACTTGCCCAAACTTGGAAAGTAACGAACCGCACACCCAAACCATAAACGGCTTCGGACAGGTGAGGTTTGTAAACAGCATCCAGATCCCGGTCCGCAAGGCAGTTGACCATGTCGCCAAAGGCAAACAGCAGGAAGAAAATGAGGATGCCTTCCCAGAGGGCGAACGTCTTCAAGGGACCACTGTCTCGCAGAAGGATCAGCAGCGGAATCGCCAGAATTGGGATCTCGGCGATTCGAAACTCCACCCGGCGTATGCGCAGCATGTAAACCAGATAACGGAGCATGTGTTCAGTTTAGTCGCTAGAGAACGTTAACGCGGCGGATGTCGCGCACGGTTCCATGCTCAAAAGCGCGCCGCCCATGAAGGAGTGTGAAGTTATCGGCAATGACCACATCGCCGGTCTGCCAACGATGCGCATAGCAAACCCGTTCGTCGTTCAAACGATGGCCCATATCGCTGATGAACTTTGCTTGTTCTTCGTCGGACAGATTGTGAATTACTAGTTCGACTGGATTGATATCGTCAACAGGTTCGGCATAGCGCAAAACCAAGGTGTCATTCAACGGATGTTTCGCGACCATCGGCGAAGTGAAAGTACCGCCGTAATGCACGACCTTCTCGGTCGTGTAAGTGATAACTGTTTCTTTCCACTGTTCCTCACATTCGGTCGAAGCATACGAGAGAACGCGTGTTGAATCGCAGAACAGAGTCTCACCACCGCTCCCTTCCGAGGGTGCAAGGTCGCAATGGAAGAAGATGTAGTGTGGAACGCGAGAGACAAATGCACCGTCCCAATGAAAAGGCACAGCGTGATTGGTATATAGATAATTTTGCGCGTCGTCTTTTACACGCAGTTGGTTAACTGAGCCAAATTCCCACTCCAGAATCTCTCCAAACTTTTGGCAATACGCGGGAAAAGCGTTAGCCACCAGTGGAGCAAATTCACGCAGGACTACGACCCTATGCTCCTCCACCTTATCTCTCAGAACGGAGGGTTCGATATCAGCCAGCGAGGCGCCAGGTGTTTCTGCGTTAATAACTAGTCCGAATGGTGAGAGTTGCTCTGTGGTCAAGGTTGACTCCAAGTTGATTCGTAACCCGACCGCGGCAGGCCGAGTTGCTCACGAAGATCACTGACATTCATTTCGAGTAGTGACTCGTAAGGGACACTTGAGCGATAGAGATTACGTGCGCCACGTGACTCTTGCCACGCGCTCCAGATACGTTTAGGCGCGACCAACATTCCGAAAACGATGGCTCCAACGCAGAGGACAAAAATCATGAATGATCCACAACCACCGTGAAGTTCATAGGCGCTTATTTTAGCTTCGCCTACCAGGCCAGTTCCGTAGCCAGTCAACACGTGGTGAAGATCGTGCGTTGGAAGAAAACCTGGATTTGGTAACCAGACGGCCCATCTGAAAAAGTAAACAGGAAACTTCCTCGCCGTGTAGCTTTCAATCCCGAGGCCGTTTTGGGCAAGATAGCGATCACGGCCAACTCTTACTTTCTCTTCGTTCATCAATCTCGTCACAGTTGATAATGACTCGGTCGACCTTCGCGTTCGACGATCTTTGCCCCGAGTGCCTCGGCTTCATGCCGTCGCATCAGCGTAAACTTGTCCTGTTGGTTGACGGCTACGCCATGCCAAGGCGTGAGCCACGAATCGTTCGCCTCGCCAAGAAGGATCCCAATCTTGTCAGAGTGTGGACCTTGCGGGTGAATAGAAAGGCGTAGGGCAGTGGGAAAACAATCACTGAGAAGTCTGCTCCAACCATCGCTTCGGCGGATGACCTGGTATGCGAGATCCTTGCACTCGTTGCGTACTTGATTCCTGCTTTTCGTGGTTCCCACTCCGAGGCGATCTTCAAAGAGGAAGCGCTGTATGCCATTGAAGAGCGTTCGGTGATGTTCGTGCTGATGAGCGCGATTCTCGATCGCTGCCAAGCTGTCGGTGTAATGAATCACCAACTGTTCGCGCATTGCCGCGTGGTCCTCAACATCAAACAGATCTTCCATGCTGAAAAAATCAAGCGCTCTAGCTGAGATACGCTCCATCATAAGCCTGAGTTCAACTGAGTAGTTGGAAACATCCTCGTCAGTTACTCCGACAAGGTCACTGAAGACTCGACCGTCGGAACAAATTGAAATCCGCGCTCCCGGTGAATAGAGGTGCTTGAGTTCATCGGACACTCGTTCCAGAAAACGCAGCGCAGTCTCTTCCGCCATATCAGGCAAACGCCCGAGCACCTTCTGAGGGTTAGGCGATTTCGCCGGGAAGGCAGGCAGCAGGAAATGAATAGGCTCGTTCGCGGCGACAAAGCGTCGCACCTTCGGAAGGTGAAGAGCGAAACATTGTTCACAAGGATTCCTAACGCAGGTTCCTGTGTCCGCCTGTAAGCGTCTATGTGTGAAAAGTTGTCTCAGAATCTCGACGGATAACTGTGTCTGCTCTCGATCAGGCGGAGGTTCGACAAACTGTGCAGAGATCGCATCAAGTTTGCCGAGTGATTTATTGATGTTGGGTAGCCAGGCAAGTTTGCTCGATAGCGAAAGCAGATCGGACACGAGATCAATGGCTGCTCGCGTCGCGAGCGAATCACCGGTTCGATCCTGACTCCACAAGAGGATGATTGCCAGATGCGCAGCATAAAGACTGCGAACCACTTCAGGATTGCCACTGTCGCGACTCCCGGTTGCTCCCAGTACCACTGCACTAAAGAAGCTCATCACACGATCGCGAATGATCTGGGTCTGGGGGCTAAGCACTCCTAACTCATGACGCGGATCGAGCAGTGTCGCTAACAGCGAAGCGAATGTTTCTCGGTGAGGCGCGATCATTTCCAACTTAAACAACATGCCGGCTTTGAATCGCGTGGCGAGATCACCCTCAGGCAACTCAGTGACGCGTGCTTCGAGTTGGGCAGCCAGTCGGGCATAGAACGCGACCACCAGGTCCTCATCGCGTCGAAAGAAGACTTCTGCTCGCTCAACTGGATATCCGGCAAGTGCTGCAGATTCTTTTAACAGTTCCAGTGAAAGGCCGCGCTGAGCGATCAGCACTACAGCGGCTTCTAATATCCGCTGTCGAGTCCGTCGATCATCGGGAGTGAATATCGAGGTCACAGTTTCTGAGGGACAAGTTTCACGGATAAGAGCGTCACGACATCGTTATGTCCGGGCACGATACGTCGGCACATGTTGGACATCACAATACCACTGCAGTGCAAGGTGAACCCAACGGAAAATGCCGCCTGAGTTGAAGAAGAATTGTAATGAAATGATTTGAGCTAAGAGGTTGTTCTAATCCGCATCTTTCAATACAGCAACAATGATCATTTCGTAAGGTAAGCCGCCAAAGGCATACTCGTCATGACCCTGCATTCCGTTGGCTATCGCATAAACTTCATTCAGGTTCACACGAGGAATACCCAGTACGTGCAACGTATCACCCTTCGACATAGTGGCGATTTTGTTTGCCGGCGGACTGCCTTTGGCGAAAATCATGCGACGGGGTTGTTCGGTTAAAGGATCTTCTTCGTCGGACGCGCCCGCATTGAAAACATTGGCGAGCACGATGTAGGCGTCACTTACTTCCTTCGGATTGCCAGTCAACCGCATCTCAAATTCCGCGTAGTTATACGCAGCTTTGTTGCTGGTGATCATGATCCCATTGGTCGTCTTGGTAATCGTTCCGGGCCGTTGTTCGTACGAGCCAAACGCCTTGTCAGCCGGGTAACCACGAAACTCTTTTGCCTGATCTGTAATTGGGAGGAATGAATCAAGACAGTCGAAGCTGCCAAACTTTGACACCGGATGAAACTCAAAAATGTGGTCGGGGTTAGTATTTGTGGGCTGAGGCACCGACGCTCCCTGGACCTGGTCCTCGCTGCCTGGGTGTTCAAACCAAAGACGCCAGACACCAACGAGTGGAATTGACGTTCCCGAGTTCAGGTGGAGGAGGAAGTCGAAGGTGTCAGTTTCTCGCTTACCATTGATGATCTCAGCGACCATCGGCAATAAGACTACCGTATCGCGCCCGGCAATGTGAACGTCACCATCATCTGAGCCAGTGCCGATCGTGTTTGGTTTATTGTGGTATTCGTCAACTTCAAAACTTGTAGGAATTGTAGCCCGGTCTTTATATTTTTTTACAAAGCCCTTGGTAAGCGCTACGGTGATGTCGGCATAGGTAGTTAGCGGGAATGAAACCAACACGACCAGCATCGGGAAAATCCGAAAGCGTTTAAGCATACGTTCTCCTTAGCATCGCATTACGCGATCGGTTTGGCATCCTGTTTCTCCGGTTTCTTAGACGCTTCAACTGGAGACCTGCCTGCAAAACGAACGTTCACAAACTTGTTCAGCATATCGAACCAGAAAGGTGCGCCGAGAGATATTGCTAGCACAGTTAGGAGCCAGCCGATAAGGCGCTCAAGCCAGATGTCCCAGCTCCAGGATTGACGGTCCTTGTCCACGAACACGTTCCCATGCCAACCAAGCATTTGGCCCAGCAGATCCATTTCGTTTTTTGACAGTTCGTTACCTTCATTTTTCGTTATCGTTGGATTGGTGGGATCATCTTCATTCTTATACTCGACTGAAATAGTTGGTCGCGGTTTCTGCGCTCGTACTTTTGCCTCTTCGACGACGGCGGCACGTAGCACCGGATCGCTGCCGAGTCGTCTTACGATGTGAATGGTATTAGCGTTGGCAATCAGCGTTAAGAAGAGCGCAATAACAATTGTCCAGATTTGTGTTCTGCGCTTGTACCAACCGTTGACTCGATCCATCGCATCGTTGAACCATGCTTCAACAGCTAACTGCGCTACTTCGAGATCCTTGTTTGAGCGTTGGACCAGGGCTAATACTGCCTTCTTAACGTTACCCTCGGATAACCCTTTTCCACCATTTTCGAAATCCGCGAATTCCACTGACCCAGGTTTTGTCGCGGTCAATATATCTGTTACGACGGCAGCAAACGTACGAGGGGCGAGATATGTGGGATGGTGTTTGTCATGCATCATGCTGGAAATCAGCGGATGCTTGTAAAACTCACGCAAGAAGCCCTCTGGGTCGCTGTCGCCGGGAATCGGTTGGTTTTCGAGGAGTTGCCGGATGCCCTTCCGCAGCATTTCGCCGCGTCGTCTTGTCATCGCAGCTACCCATTCATTTGCAGAAGTGCAAAGAATTGAAAGCAGCAGGTAGACAAAGACGAGGCCAATAGCAACTTCAAGAACGGTTGAGTTGAACAGTCCCATAACGTCTCCTGGGGGGTGAGCCGCTTACGAGTACAAAACGTGCGCGAGCCATGAGTTCTCTCTGCTCACGCAGTTGCGGCAAGGTTAACTACGCCGTCTTCGAGTAGATATGAGGTAACAAGACAAAAAGCTTCCCCATTGATCAATTGTCAGCTGGAGATGTGGACCATACTGCATAGGAGTTTATGGTGCCGGAGGTCGGACTCGAACCGACATGAGTGTGACCTCGCTAGATTTTGAGTCTAGTGCGTATACCAATTTCGCCACTCCGGCGCTTGAAGGTTTGACATAATACGGTTTGCCCCCGCCTCGACGCAACCAGCTCGTTCAGCCCCTAAATCTCGCTTCTGGACTCCGCAAGAGTGACCATTTTAGACATCAGGTATTAAGCTCAACTAAAGAACTGCCATCAACACGAACCCGTCCTCGTACTTAATCCCTTCTTTGGACAAATCCACGAATACACTACTTGGTTGGAATCATGCCATCGGTCATAAGCCCAATTATTTGGCGGCTTAGCCCCTATTGTAAAAACCTGTTTGCCACGGCTGTGGAAATCGTCTAGAATGATTTCGCCCGATTTGGGCCTAGGGAATCCCGACGCCTTCCTCAAAGTCTTTCAATAAAACTGTAGTAAGTACGGAGTTCGAACTTTCCGCCGTCCTGTCGATTTCAGGAGAACCAGATGTTGATTAACGTGCAGCCCCGCATATTGATTGTTGATGACGAACTCGAGATAACGGAGATCCTCGCTGACTTGCTTAGCGAGGATTACGATTGCCAGAAAGCTGGATCTGCCGAACAGGCATTGGTGCGTTTACAGCAATCCCAATTTCATTTGGTTATCAGCGACATCACGATGCCAGGCATGAGCGGATTGGAAATGATTCCGCACATCAAAGCCCTCTCGCCAAATACCGTCGTTGTCATGATCAGTGGAATGCAGACCGTCGAAAGTGCAATCGGAGCGTTGCGGCTCGGTGCTTTCGACTACTTGATGAAACCGTTCGACCTTAGGCAGGTTGAGGCAGTCGTCAAACGCGCGCTTGAGCACCACGAGTTGATCGTTGCGAAGCAGCGATACGAGAATCATCTCGAGGAGTTAGTCGAACAACGAACGGCAGAACTAGACCGAGCGTTGGATTCTCTGGAGGAAGCATATCGCTCCACGCTGAAAGCTTTGACTACAGCATTGGAAACGCGCGACCAGGAAACACATGGTCACTCGGAGCGCGTGGTCAGTTACAGTTTGCGTCTTGGTCGGGAGTATGGCTTGAACCGTGAACAGATGAAGGCGCTTGAGTTTGGCTCGTTGTTGCACGATATCGGTAAGATTGGTGTTCCTGATTTGATTCTCAGAAAGCCTGCAAAGCTCACTGAAGAAGAGTGGGTCGTAATGCGTGAGCATCCGATGCACGGTCAACAGATCCTCCGTGGAATTGAGTTCCTTCAAGGAGCGTCACGGGTAGTAGCTCAGCACCATGAAAAATGGGACGGGTCCGGTTACCCACTCGGTTTGATCCAGGAAGAAATTGATGTAAACGCGCGCATCTTCGCCGTTGCGGATGCCTTCGACGCAATCACGAGCGATCGAGTTTACCGACGTGGTAAGGCATATGAAGCAGCAGCCAAGGAGTTAGACGAATGGGCCGGCAGGCAATTTGACCCGAAAGTCGTTGAAGCTTTCCACCGCGTGCCAAAGGAAGACTGGGAAGAGCTTCATCGACAGTCGTTGCAACCACGGCATGAAGAGTTTGAAGTACGTCGAATGGTCCAGATGTGGGAATCGCAGATCGAACTCGCGGTCGGTTAATCTCACCTACTCGTTAGCCGGCGTGGGAACCACATACCCGCGTCGCGAATGCAAACTCAATCCAACTTTTCTAGATTGCACTTGAATACGTCTATATTCACCGGCGCGCGCTTCCGCGAGCGGATGTTTCGGACGATAAGTAACCACGTATTCTGCACCGATTGCGCGCGCGACCTCGTTGGACTTTGCGAGCATCTCGTCTTCCGAAAGCGGCAGTAGCAATTTCCCGCCAGTCTCATCAGCAATATTGGTCAGCACCTGCTGGCTTTTCTTCACGTCCGCTTCGTAGGCTTTACGTTGACGACGCATCGCCGGATCGAATCTAACCCCAATACCAAAAGCTGGACTCCGGGTTGTGCCTGGCGGAAGTGTTGGATCTGTCCACACGGTCGGGTTTGAACTCGTGGGCATTTGTCTCGCCCCAACCTCAGTAGTTTTCTTGTCGCTCTTTTGTCTGACGAATTCCGTGTAGCTGATAATGTGAACGGTGGCGCGAGCCGCTACAAGCTTTTTTACAGCCGCTGCGCGCTCCGTCTTGCCTCCCGGCGAGTCAACTCCATCCGTAATCATCACCACATGGCGGCTGCCTTCGGGCCTGTCCTTCAGTTGTTGAGCGGCAGCAACGATCGCGTCTGATATGCGAGAGCGTTTCGATGAATAGAGTTTCGTTCTAATTACTTTTAGCGCCGCTGCCTTGTCCCTCGTCCACGGTTGAATCACTTCGGCGGAACTTCCCGATTGCACGACTGAAATCCATGAACCTTCAGCTAGTCGTCCTATCAGATTAGCAGCAACCTCTTTTGTGAGGGACGTACTCTTCGACATGCCACCGAGTCCACTTAGCTCGCCACCTGTATCGAGCAGGAAGAGCACATTCGCTGGAATATGACGGAGACTCTTGACCTGTTGGATAACGCCGTCTTCGAGAACCAGAACATCTTCGGGCTCAAGTGTCGGGTCGTAGTGACCATAAGCATCGAGAGCAACTACCGGTAATCTGACTTCCTCCGTAAACACCCGAATGGATTCATCATCTGATACGACAGGCGCCGGGCTTGGTGATGGTGATGGTGAAGGTGATGGCGACGGCTTCGATTGCTGAGCGCTAACTTGGATGGCGCCTGCCAAAGCCAACGCCAAAAAGAGTTGATTAGTGCGTTTAATAAAGTACACAGCGGGAAAGTGCGATCAATCGAAAGAATTAGGAGTCGGCTGTTTGATGCCCGTGTCGGGACTGAGTTGCCTCAGCCCGGGTTCGAAGCTTTTCGCGCTTGAGCCTGGACGGCAGTGATAGCAATCGCATCGACGATGTCTTCAGCTTTGCAACCACGTGATAAGTCGTTGGCGGGCTTATCAAGACCCTGGAGAATTGGCCCGATCGCGGTAGCGCCGGCTAATCGTTCTGTCAGTTTGTAGCCGATGTTTCCAGCTTGGAGATCAGGGAAGATGAGAACGTTCGCGCGTCCGGCAACGGACGATCCCGGCGCTTTCGACTGAGCCACTGATTCAACCAACGCGGCGTCAGCCTGTAACTCACCGTCGACGTTTAGCTCGGGCGCTCGTGCTTTAACTGTTCTAGTAGCCTCGACAACCTTGTCAATCAATCGATGCTGAGCACTGCCTTTCGTTGAGAAGGAAAGCATTGCTACGCGTGGTTCTGTTCCCAGGAGTGCCTTACACGAATCGGCTGAGGCTAACGCGATTTCGGCAAGTTCAGCTGCACTTGGTTCGATCACGACTCCACAGTCTGCATAAATCAATGCGCCATTGTGTCCAAATTGGTTAGTGGGAAGTGACATGAGAAAGAAACTCGACACGAGCTTGAAACCCGCCCGCACTCCGATGCAGTGAAGAGCTGCGCGAACGGTGTGCGCGGTCGTATTTGTGGCGCCGGCAACTGATCCATCCGCCTGGCCCAGCCGCACCATAAGATTGCCGTAGTAAAGCGGGTCTGCAACTAGCATCCGAGCTTCGTCAGCCATCAATCCCTTTGCGCGTCTCAATTCATGGAAGAGACTGACCATCTTTTCGAAATCAGACGAACGCCGGTGATCAAGGACCGCAACGCCACTGAGATCCACTGCGTGTTCTCGTGCGGATGCGCGAATGACCTCCTCATCGCCAAGGAGAGTGATGCGAGCCAAGCGCTGACTCGAACACATCGCAGCAGCAACAACCGTTCTAGGATCGTTACCTTCGGGCAGAACAATGTGTTGTTGACTCGAAGCGGCGCGTTGGCGAATTGTGTCGAGAATGCTCATGGAGGAAGGATAGATAAGACGCTGTTGATTGTCGAATTGGTCTTTGGTCTTGGGAACTCCGGGCTGCGTTTAGTGGGCCAAGTCCCAAGCTCCCTAAATCCCTAGTAGCATCAAACGCGAAAAGGCTTGATAATCAATGAGGCCCTTAAACACTGGAGATAACTGAATGTCTGAATCGTCACTTCGCTCCCGGATGAAAAACCTTCTGTTGTTTGTTCCTAACCTCGTGTTGCTCTGCGGACGTTTGATGGTGGATCCGAGAGTACCGACTAAGGAGCGAGTGCTTGTTGCCGGCGCAATCATCTATGCATTCATGCCATTCGACCTCATTCCGGACATGATTCCTTTCGTTGGGCAAGTGGACGACGCGTACCTGATCGCGCTTTCGCTTCTTAGGTTAGCGACGGTGACCGATCCACGTGTCGTGAGACAGCACTGGCGCGGCGGTGGCGATGTTGTGGAACTGATTGGAGCAACTGCGATGATCGCTTCGAAGTTACTACCGAAGAAGATTCGTAGAGTCCTAACGGCACATGTTGAAGCGACGGGAATGGAGAAGAATCTACGTGCTACTCCGGTGCTTGTTGAGCGGCCCGAAATTGAGGTCGACAAAGAATTAGGCGCGATGTAGTCAGGACAACAGCGCGGTAGCATTGCGGCTCGGTCGTTCATTACAACTTTGACTCGCCTACTTGAGTCGACGACAAGACAGACGCGTATCGGACATTAAAAGCATCGGACCTCAAGCCGCTAACGACCAGTCAATTACCCCTTCAACCGCATTGACCAATCCGTTCACTGTCGATGGATTACTAGTCTTGATTGCCCAGTAGCGAATCTGCTCTGGCATTGTTGTATCTTTCCCAGCCTCATCGAAGGCCAGAAACGCTGTTCGCAATGTCGGCGATTGGGTGATCACAAACCATTCCCTTGCAAGTCGAAAGTCTCCGTTCAGAGTTATCACTCGAATGTTCGGATGGCGAGGCGGACTCCAGTCGTCCTGTCCAAATAGGTAGACGTACTCTGAGACGTCAGCGATTCGTAAATAGCGATCAACTATTGGTTGAAGCTGGGAGAGCTTTTCGAAACCTGCATAGACGCGTCCCGCGCGATTTGTGCGGAGCAACACAGCGTTCTCGATCATCAGACACGCATACTCGACACAAGCAGTCGTGGTGCGGCAGATAAAGCTTTCGTGCTCGTCAAATTCCTTACGAGCGAGGCTCGCCACTTGTCCGAGATCGTCCGCTTGAGAAGCCGGATAATCCAAAGCATATTCGAATATTGAGAATTCTTTCACGGTGCGGGGGTCTCCCTGGACTGACGAGATCATGTCTACAGGAGTCCCTCTGCGATAGGGTTACGAAAACTTATTGAAAGTGTGCGTTAGCCGGAACACTGACTTCAGTCAGTGATCTTAGGGTTTGAGCGCCTCTAACAACTTCTCATGAATACCGCCGAAACCGCCATTAGACATCACGGCGACAATGTCTCCGGAGCGCAATTCGGGAGCAAGATGAGCAACAATCTCATCTGCTCCAGGCAGGGCGAGAGTGGGTTTACCCTGTTTCGAAATCGCTTCTATTAACTCGTTGGTATCGAGGGCGCGTCCTTTTTCTGTCACCTTCTTGGTATCGAAGACATTGGCTATTACCACGTAGTCTGCCGACTCAAATGCGTGGGCATAGTCTTCCTGAAAGACCGCCAGCCTTGAGGACCATGAACGTGGTTCGAAGACGGCAACCAATCGATTGTCGCGGTATTTTGCACGCAGTGCTCTCAGTGTTTCGCGCACGGCGGTTGGATGGTGTGCAAAGTCGTCGATAACGACAACGCCGCGCTGTTCTCCGCGAATCTCTGCCCGACGCTTTACGTTTTTGAAACTCGAAAGTGCGCTTGCGATCTGCTCCCGCTTCAAGCCCCACGAATCTGCTGCAATCACAACAGCCAGGCAATTCAAGAGATTGAATTCGCCGAGCAGCGGTGTTTCAAAAACTCCCCACGGTTGTTTTTCACAATAGACCTCGAAGCGCGACAACCCTTGAGTGAAGTCAGCATTTCGAATCTGCCACTTCGCATCGTCGGTAGTGCCAAAGGTTTCGACTTGAGTGAACAACTTCGATCCCATTTCTTCAACGACGGCTCGAACATTCGGGCTGTCCCAGCCGGCAATCAGTCGTCCATTACCCGGCACGAGATTCATGAACCTGCGAAAGGCCAATTTCACAGCCTCAAGGTCGCGATAAATGTCGGCATGGTCAAACTCGATGTTGTTAACGATTGCTAGTTCAGGCAGGTAGTGCATGAACTTCGGGCCCTTATCGAAATATGCCGTGTCGTATTCGTCGCCTTCGATGATGATGTAATTGCTTTCGGTGACTCGAAAGCTCGTACCAAAGTTTTGTGCGACACCGCCAATCAGAAAACTGGGATTGAGTTGTCCCTGGTCAATCACCCACGCGCCAATGCTTGTTGTCGTTGTTTTGCCGTGGGTGCCTGCGACCACCAATGAATGCCGGCCCCGAACAAACTCTTCCTTTACAACTTCAGCCTGAGATCGATACAACAGCTTACGCTTCAACGTCTCTTCAACTTCAGGGTTACCGCGCGGAATTGCATTGCCCACGATCACACAATCCGGTGCCGGCGCAATATTCTCAGCTTTGAATCCCTGACTTACCGGGATGCCAAGAGATTGCAACATCGTAGACATCGGCGGGTAGACGTCTTTGTCCGACCCGGTAACGCGATGCCCGCGCGCCTGGAGCATACCGGCGAGCGACGCCATCGCGGTCCCGCATATTCCGATTAAGTGATAGTGCATTATTTGCTGATCAGGGTCTCTGGCTCTAACTCGACTCTCGATTGAAAGAGGGAGTGCACAATGCTGATCTTTGGCGGCTTACCTTAGGCGCGGCAATATCCCCTCCGTCCTGGATTTTCGTGAGGCGGACGCAACGGGCCGCCGCAACTACTTAAGGCGCCCCATCGTTTACTAAGAGTTTTCGCTGAGAGAAAGACATACGACGAGCCTAGCAACTGCTTTCGTGTTTTTCAAATGTTATCTACTTCTGGGTGCGGCCCACTGAGTTAGCAGTCACCAGGTGTTTTGGGAAGTTTCCAACCTCAAAAAGTATTGACACTCGATTACCTTGTGTAGTAAAACCCCCGCGCTTAACAAGACGAGGCGAGTCGGGCCTCAGCTTCCTCGCCGGATCAAAAGACCCAGATTCCGTGTTACCTCGTAAATTTCGGACTCCGCCAACGCATCAGCGCTGAATGCACTATTTGTAAACTAACCCGATCACCCCTTCTATCCAAAGGAGAACTTTCCGCATGTTTACTCGAACAACCATCCTCAATGTGTTAGGTGTGGCTATTCTCATCGCCGTCGCGAGTTCCATGGCAAACGCTCAAGCGACACGGACCTGGGTGTCCGGTGTAGGCGACGACGCTAATCCGTGCAGCCGCACTGCGCCGTGCAAAACCTTTGCTGGTGCCATCTCGAAGACTTTTATAGGCGGTGAAATTGATGCGCTCGATCCGGGTGGATTTGGCACTGTAACGATTACCAAGTCGATAACGATAGACGGATGCTGTATTACCTCGATCCTTGCCAGCGGGACGAACGGCGTCAACATAAATATCGCCCCAAATGCCAACGACCCGGAAAGGAGAGTGACACTGCGTCACCTCACAATCAATGGCACCGGCGCATCAGGCGCCGTTGGACAACGCACTGGCCTCAAGGGAATTAATTACACTCAAGGACTTACCCTCCACGTGGAAAATTGCTTTATCCAGAACTTCACGCAGGAAGGCATCTTCATGTCGCACGCCGCGAGTGGCGGAACCTTGCATGTCAAAGACACCAACGTCACGAATTGCAATGTCGGCATCAGCATGACTACCTCAACGGGTTTCGTGGTTGCCAACATGGATCATGTGAGACTTGAGAAGATGACCTCGCACGGATTGGTTGTGAACAATCACGGTCACGCTCACGTGAACAATTGTTATATCGCTTTCAATGGGGGCGATGGCCTGAACATCGGTGCTACGGTCGCTGACGGGACGGTGAATCTTGAGAGCACCTTCATCGCTAGTAACGGTGCCGCAGGCATCAGGAATGGCACGACGGGCTCGATCATCGACATTTCCAACACGAGCATTATGCAAAACGCGACAGGCATCGCTTCAGGCAGTGGCGCGGCTGGAGGTGGCGTAAACTCGCATGGAAACAATCAAATTAGCGGTAATACTGCCGCCGGCACTACGCCCAACCCGGTCGGACAACAGTAAAGTCGCTAAACCTCGCTAAGGCCCCAGCCCGCTTCCAATAAGGCGGGCTGGGATGCGTCTTCACACTCCAGGTTCATCGTCTCTGGCGATAGGTAGAGAAGGAGATCTTCAATGTCGAGCACCCCAAGCCCTCGTCGAACGCGGCTGAGGAGGATATACCGTTTTGTTCTGGTGATTGTCACCTTCCTCCTCGGAACAATCATTTTCCTCTCAGGCTCCTCCGCTCACAAAATTTTCCGCGGTGGCACTGTCTCTGTTTCTGCAAAGGCTGCAAAGACCACCGCTAAAAAAGCTGAATCTAAGAAAAGGCTGACCCTTGAGAGTGCCGGGCTAATTACAGCACCACTGTTTCCAGTACTCTCGCCCCCAGATCCCGATCCGGAAACAATTGAGACATTCGCAGCGGATTGTGTAACCCCCAAAACTTCCTTCAACTTTGGCGACGAAGCGTGCGTCAAGGTTAGCGGAGGCCCCCCACTCTCGCTGTACCCGCGCAGAATTGCATGGGTGGATACAGATAACAATATCTTGAGGAAAATCGATATCACCTCCGATCCTCAAACTGATAACTTCGTACTTCCAGCCACTAACACCACGACTGACTATCGCGGTGTGTGGAGAGTGAACGCGATATCATCCCGGGCGTCGATTAGAACCAGCGCCTTTTTTGGCGTTAGTAACCCCGCCGCGCCGAGCGCCGACCTTCTCATCTATAACGCAGACGACACTAACGGTGCGGTTACCGCAGGCTCGAACATTCAAAACGTGCTCTGGCTTAAAAACAATGGTCCGGATAATGCGGAGCTGGTTAGTGTTTCGGATCCGACTCCGGCCAACACTACTTTCTTGTCTGGTTTTGTAAACGACCCTGCGTGGCATTGCCAATTACCGGCGGTAGGCTCGGCCGATACTGCGATTTGCCGCACGCCATTGTTAGCCCCCGGTGCATCAGCCAAAATAACTCTGGTGTACCTCGTGACGGGTGGTACTTCACCCGGTACGGTCATATCGAATACCGCGCACATTTCCAGCAATACTCCCGACCCTCGTGACGACAGTAATACGCCTCCCGACCCGCTCGCGGATCCCAACGCAGACCCTTCAAACAACACTGCCACGGCCAGAACTACAGTTATTGGTGGCGCTGCAGGAAGTACTTGCACGCTTAACTGTCCCGTTAACATCGTTGCCAGTGCTAACACCGAGGAGGGTGGACAACGCGGCGCGCATGTTTCTTTTGGTTCTGCCGTATCCACTGGTGATTGCGGAACCGTGACTGCGACGCCTGCGTCAGGCTCGTTCTTCCCGGTGGGCAATACCCAAGTAAGCTTCAGTTCTACGGACGGTGACGGGAGCTGTAGCTTTATAGTTACGGTTGAAGATAATGGCACCAACCCACCAACCATCAGTTGTCCGGCTAATAAGGAAGTAAACGCCAACAATGACTGTGAAGCTTCGGTGCTTTTAGGTACGCCAACAACAACGGGAGACAACGTCACTGTCGTTGGTACTCGCAGCGACGGTAAGGCAATGTACAACTGCGACGTTAACGGTGAAAATTGCGTCCGGCGGCCCGTTGACTTTCCATTCTCCGCCGGTGTTTCAACCGTAATCTGGACCGCATACTCCCATGACATAGCCGGTCCTTATGCCAATTCAGATGATGAAGAGGCACATCGCACAGGCAGTGCATCCTGTACGCAAACAGTAACTGTGAATGACGTCGAGCCTCCGACCATCTCGGGAACGCCACAGACGTCAGCCGCAGATGCGAGTTGCCTGGCTGCGATACCGGACTTCACGGCCACCGCAACGGTTAGTGATAACTGCGCCTGCTCCGGCTCGGACAACAGCGAGAGCTGCCAGGGCAGGGACCCGATAACCATTACCCAGAGTCCAGCGGCTGGCACGTTAGTGGGATTGGGACCGCATACAATCACGCTTACGGCAAATGACGGCTCCAGTAACAATAACGGAGCCGGCAACACTGCAACTACGACCGTTGTATTTACAGTTGTGGACTCCACTGGTCCAACATTCACGCTGGTACCGGCAGCTGTGACGGCATACACGGGTTCCGGTGCTACGACCTGCGATACCACAGTTGACCCAGGCATGGCCACGGCAACCGATAACTGCTCAGCGGTCACGATCACTCGAAGCCCGTCGGGCAATACGTTCCCGGTCGGCAATACCACGATCACCTGGACAGCGACAGACGTAGCCGGCAACAGCTCAACTGCCACACAGATCGTAACGGTGGTTGATAATACGCCGCCAACGATCAGTTGCCCGTCCGATATAACGGTATATCTGCCGCTTAACTCAACAGACACGAGCATGGCTGTGAGTTACCCGGCGGCGACGGCGAACGACAACTGCCCGGGAACGACTATCGGTTACAGCATTGCATCTGGTTCTGTTTTCCCCGTCGGTCCGACAACGGTGACAGCAACCGCAACCGATGCAAGCGGCAACACTACGTCGTGTTCGTTTACGATTAAGGTGCTCTATGACTTTACCGGCTTCTTCTCGCCGATAAGCAACACACCTACTCTGAACAGCGTAAACGCCGGCAAGGCAATCCCAATTAAATTCAGCCTGAGCGGAGACAAAGGCTTGAATATCTTCGCAGCAGGTAATCCATACACTGTTTCGCTGAATTGCAACTCCAGCGACCCGGGTGTTGATGTGGTTGAAACAGTCAACGCTGGAGGTAGCAGTCTTAGCTTTGGCGGCGGTCAATACATCTACACATGGAAGACAGAAAACTCGTGGGCTGGAACGTGCCGACAACTGGTGGTAACGCTTAATGACGGCACGGTTCACGTTGCGAACTTCAAGTTCAGGTAACGATGTTTCCTTGTTTTGAGTAGCGGCTTTTTTACAGCCGCCACTCAAAATACTGCCTTCTAACCAAAGTGATCCCGCCCTGTGCGCTTTTCGCAGGGCGGGATTTTTCTTGTGGATGGCGCTTAAGGCTTTCTAACTTTGGGAGTGGCGCTGGGTTGGGCGGGCGGTAATATGAGAGCTCCTCTACACCTGCAAGCTGTGGGGAATAGTCGATGGATGAACTTCCACCCTTTTTGAGTACGCTCGAACTCGTAGGCAACAAAAATGTCTCTCTCGCTGGGACAGACGATGGTGAATCGATCCGGACTCTCTGTGTCAGCTGTGGGTTCTTTCGTCGAAAAACATTGGGCAGCGTTGGTTTGTCGATCGAAGAGGTCGCTGAATCGCCGGCTCAATTCTTCGCTATTTTGAATCTTGGGCACGCCCTCTGCGACGACGATGGGAAAGGTTGAGAGCCTGGCGACTGCGTTTCGATCACGACGGATGACGGCGGTTTTGAACTTTCGCCAAAACAACTGAAAAGAATCGTCTCTTTGAGAGAAAGTGCTCCAGGGCGTGAGTAAGGCAGTTCCGCACAAACCCAATATCAAGATGAGTCTCTTTATTCGTGCTGCTTGGCCTTTGCTCAAATGATCCTTCCTTTTTTTGACAGCACCAGATCCCAGTACTGAAGTGTACTTATTTGGTCACTCGCTTGACCGCTCGTTTGTGCCAATCTAGACTGCCTCTTTACTCAAATTCGCTTCGAAGCATTCCGGTCATATTAATAGATGGATCACCAGAATATCGTGGTTAGGCCTGAAACTACCAACACTCTCCAAGTCCCGTCATCACCAGAACAGCTCGAAGATATCGAAGACCCGCTCGGCCGTAGCTACGATTCGGTCGTAATAGAACCTGGAAGAAAATCCTTCGGCTTCAATCTAAATGAGCTTTGGCGATATCGGGAACTTCTGTATTTCCTGACCTGGCGTGATATCAAAGTTCGCTATAAGCAGACCTTGCTTGGCGCAACTTGGGCTGTTATGCAGCCTTTGCTCTTGATGGCAATCTTTACTTTGGTTTTCGCGCGGCTCGGTGGGATTAAATCAGAAAAGGTTCCGTACCCTATTTTTGTCTATGCGGCACTTCTCCCTTGGACGTTTTTCGCCAACGCGGTGACAAATAGTGGTAACAGCCTGGTTGGCAGCACCAACCTAATAACTAAAGTCTATTTTCCGCGCGTGATAATCCCCGCAGCAGCGGTAGCTGCCGGACTCGTTGATTTCAGTATTGCTTTCATCCTACTGATCATCCTGATGATCTATTACCACGTTGGCCTGCATGCTGGCATGTTGTTGCTGCCAGTTTTCATTGTGATGACCATTATGCTGGCACTGGGAATCGGTATGTTGATGTCAGCATTAAACGTGAAGTATCGCGACGTTCGTCATGCTCTTCCTTTCCTGATGCAGATCTGGATGTTCTCTTCACCGGTGATGTATCCCATGCCAGTGGGTTGGCGTTTCCATTGGCTGTTCGCGCTCAATCCGATGGCCGGAATCATCGAGGGGTTTCGTTCGGCCCTCTTTGAAAAAGCGTTTGACTGGTTTACTCTCGGTACATCAGCCGTAATCATTTTGTTGATTCTGATCTATGCTGTTTTCAGCTTCAATCGCATGGAAAAAAGCTTCGCCGATATAATTTAGACTTGCCGCCATGAAGCCAATCATCCAGGTAGAGAATTTGGGCAAGCGTTACCGTATCGGCGCGCCACAGGCTGCTTATGGGACTCTGCGAGATACGCTCGCAGACATAGCGCGCGCTCCACTGCGACTATTAAGTCGTAACGGACAAGCGGATAAACCTCTGATCTGGGCCCTACGTGATGTCAACTTCGAGATCGCGAAGGGGGAAGTTGTAGGGATGATCGGTAGAAACGGTGCCGGCAAGTCCACACTTCTCAAATTGCTATCTCGCATTACGGAGCCCACCACCGGACGTATCGAGCTTAACGGCCGCATCGCTTCACTACTCGAAGTTGGTACGGGCTTCCACCCTGAACTGACGGGACGCGAGAATATCTATCTGAATGGGGCAATCCTGGGAATGGCCCGTCAGGAAATTAACCGCAAGTTTGACGAGATTGTGGCATTTGCTGAAGTCGAGAAGTTTATTGATACTCCCGTCAAACACTATTCCAGCGGCATGTACCTGCGCCTCGCTTTCGCTGTAGCAGCACATCTCGAGCCTGAGATTCTGCTGGTAGATGAGGTTCTGGCTGTCGGTGACGGACGGTTTCAACGTAAGTGTCTTGACAAGATGCAGGACGTTGGCAAACAGGGACGCACGGTGTTTTTTGTATCACATAACATGGATGCTATTACGCGCCTCTGTCCTCGAGCAATCCTGCTCCACGACGGGCAAGTCTTCCGTGATGGTCCATCTCACGAAGTGGTGAACAGTTATTTGAGTTCTGGCTTGGGAACCACGGCTGTCAAGGAATGGACTGACCCAACCCACGCTCCCGGTAACGATATCGTGAGGCTACGCTCTGCACGCATCATTACTGAAACCGGAGAAATAAGCGGCGCAATTGATATTCGACGTCCGGTTGGAGTTGAGATGAAGTTCGAGGTGCTGACAGCAGGACACTTGCTGGTGCCCAATCTACACTTTAACAACGGGGAAGGGGTTTGCATCTTTCATCTTCAGGACCTTGATCCCACTTGGAGACGACGACCTCGTCCCTGTGGCATTTATACAAGTACCGCCTGGATCCCCGGCAACTTTCTTTCTGAAGGTTCAGTAACCGTGGGATTTGCGGTGAGCACAGTCGATCCTGTGACAGTTCATTTTTTTGAGCGCCACGTAGTTGCGTTTCAAGTGATCGACAGTCTGGAGGGCGATGCCGCCCGCGGCGATTATGCTGGGCCGTATCCAGGAGCCGTTCGTCCAATAATGAATTGGACCACAGAATACAGCTTGAAAGATTCAACTGACCTCGAGGTTTCTAACATCGCAGGTTATTAACTTGAAGAATTGACGGATGCGGTCTGAGTAAGTTCGCATACTATGATTGTGAGAACCCACTCATGAGAGCAGTTATCCTCGCAGGAGGGTTTGGAACCAGGCTTGCGGAAGAAACCGAAACTCGTCCGAAGCCGATGATTGAGATCGGTGGGCAGCCAATCCTCTGGCATATCATGAAATACTATGCTCACTACGGGATAAGGGAATTCTGGATTGCTCTTGGTTATCGAGGCGAAATCATCAAACGCTTTTTCATGGACTACTCCACCCTTAATGGAAGCCTTACCATCGATCTCACCAGCGGTCACGTAGATAAACAAGACTCGGAGTGTGAGGATTGGATCATTCACCTCAAGAATACCGGGTTAGAGACGAACACCGGTGGAAGAATCAAGCGCATGGAACCATTGCTCAAAAACGAAACGTTCATGCTCACGTATGGTGACGGTGTCTGCAATATCGATTTGCGTGAACTCCTTCAGTTTCATCGATCACATGGACGGATCGTTACCGTCACAGCTGTGCGGCCTCCTTCACGCTTCGGCGGACTAGTGTTCGATGGCGACATAGTCGCTGATTTCACGGAGAAGCCACAGATTGGCGAAGGGTGGATCAACGGCGGCTTTCTAGTCTGCGAACCGGAGATCTTCAACTATCTCGAGGGCGATGAAAGCAGTCTGGAAGCTGACGCACTGGAAAGACTGGCAGCAGACCGGCAATTGGCTGCCTACCGTCACGAGGGCTTCTGGCAATGCATGGACACACTGCGTGATAAGCGACTGCTTGACAACTTGTGGCAGGAACGGCGCGCGCCATGGAAAGTTTGGGAATGAGTGGAGTCAAGAGCAACTTTTGGCTCGACCGCCCTACGTTTGTAACAGGCGCGACGGGTCTTGTAGGCGGGTGGCTGGTGCGTCGCTTGATCGATGCCGGCGCAGATGTTGTCTGCCTGGTGCGCGACTGGGTACCGCAAAGCGAATTCGTACGCGCTAATCTTATCCAACAGACGAAAGTGGTGCGGGGCGATGTTCGGGACCAGGCACTCCTTGAGCGTACGATTGGTGAATACGAGATTGACACGATAATCCATCTCGCAGCGCAGACAATCGTGGGTATAGCCAATCGCAATCCAGTCTCGACTTTTGAAAGCAACATCGCGGGCACGTGGTCACTTTTGGAAGCCTCCCGACGCAGCCCGGCCGTCAAACAGATCGTTATTGCGTCGTCAGATAAAGCTTACGGCGATCACGAAGTTCTACCTTACAGTGAAGAAGCTCCCCTGCAGGGTCGCCACCCGTATGACGTCAGCAAATCCTGCGCTGATCTGATTGCCCAATCGTATGCAACCACGTTTGACCTACCGGTAGCTGTGACGCGATGCGGAAACTTCTATGGTGGCGGAGATCTGAATTGGAACCGCATCGTGCCCGGCACGATTCGTTCAGTCTTGCGTGAACAACGGCCCATTATTCGTTCAGATGGCAAGTATGTTCGCGACTACTTCTACGCCGAGGACGGCGCCGCGGCAAATATGGTGCTGGCTGAGGCGCTAAGCCAAAACCGCGAGCTGCGTGGCCAGGCATTCAATTTCTCGAACGAGACACAGGTAACGGTTTTGGAGTTGGTGGAACGACTGTTGAACTTGATGAACTCAAAGCTCGAACCCGAGATACGAAACGAAGCGACGAACGAAATTCGGCACCAATATCTAAGCGCTGATAAAGCTCGCCAATTGCTTAAATGGAAACCTCTGTTTTCATTGGACGAAGGCTTGCGACGGACGATTGAGTGGTATAGAGACTTCCTCGGAGCGCCTGTATGAACCAACCTCAGTCGCCCGTGTGCCGCTCATGCAATGCGACTTCACTTATCCCGATTCTCAATCTTGGTAACACTCCCCTAGCTAATGCGCTTCTCGCCGAAGAGCAGTTGACTGAAGCGGAAGAAACCTATCCGCTTGAGCTTGTTTTGTGTCCTGCCTGCGCGCTGGTACAAATCACCGAAACAGTCCCTCCCGAAAAGCTTTTCCGAGAGTATCTGTACTTTTCATCATTCTCCGACACGATGCTGCAACACGCAGAATCGCTGGCCTCCGAGCTTATCGAATCACGCGATCTCGGCCCAAATAGCCTGGTGTTGGAAGTGGCGAGTAATGATGGCTACCTGCTTCAATACTATAAGCAAAGTAATATTCCCGTTTTGGGTATCGAGCCAGCCACTAATGTAGCTCGTGTCGCCCGTGAAGAGCGTGGCGTTCCAACTATCAGCGAGTTTTTTGGAACTGAGTTGGCTGAAAGACTGGTCGCAAATGGCCAGCGCGCAGATGTGATCCATGCCAATAATGTGCTGGCCCACGTCGCTGATCTAAACGGATTCGTCCACGGACTTGAGTTGTTGTTGAAGGAAAACGGCGTCGCCGTCATCGAAGTCCCATACGTCAAAGACATGATTGACCGCACGGAGTTCGACACCATCTATCATGAGCACCTTTGTTATTTTTCTCTGACTGCGCTCGATAGTCTCTTTCAACGACATGGCCTCATGATTGAGGAGGTTACTCCTCTGACGATACACGGTGGAACGCTGCGAGTTGTAGCGCGAAAGGTTATAGGTCAACTCAAGATTGACCAGCCCGCAAGTACTCGACGGTCTGAAGTCAAAACTCTGCTTACAGAAGAGGACAAGTGGGGCGTCAGAGATCCTCGGTTTTATCAGGGCTTTGGCGCTAAGGTGGAAAGGCTGCGCGCTGAGTTGCTGAAACTGCTTGAAGAGTTAAAGTCGCAAGGGAAACGGATCGCAGTCTACGGCGCGTCTGCTAAGGGCGCCACGTTGATGAATTATTTTGGACTTGGCCGTGACCTGCTCGATTTTGTAGTAGATCGGAGTACCTTTAAGCAAGGCAGATATACACCGGGTACGCACCTTCCGATTTATTCACCTGGCAAGTTGATCCAGTCAATGCCGGATTATGTGTTGCTGCTCACCTGGAACTTCAGCAACGAGATTCTTGAACAACAATCCGAATACCGGCAGCGCGGTGGTCGGTTCATCATCCCCATTCCAGAGGTGAAGACGGTCTGACCGGGAGCATGATCTTCAAGGAGACAAATCTTCAAGGCGCTTTTGTCATCGAGCTTGAAAAGTTCGAGGACGAACGTGGCTTTTTTAGTCTTAGCTGGTCAGAAAAGGAGTTTGCGCGGTATGGCCTGGAATCCCGCCTGGTCGAATGTAATGTTTCCTTCAATCGAAAGAAGGGAACCTTGCGCGGAATGCATTACCAGGAAACACCGCATGGTCAGGTCAAGCTAGTACGTTGCACGAGAGGCGCTATCTACGACGTGATCATTGACCTCAGACCCACGTCTCCAACTTTCAAAGATTGGTTCGGTATCGAATTGACCGCGAACAATTATCTGACTCTCTACGTCCCGATAGACTTTGCGCATGGATTCCAGACTCTGGAGGATAACTCCGAGGTTCTTTATCAGATGTCGACGCCATTTGTTTCCGGGAGCGGCCGTGGTGTGCGCTGGGACGATTCGGCCTTTGGTATCGAATGGCCAAATGACGAGCGGATCATCATCGCGAGGGACAGGGAATACGCCGA
>Ga0207691_10000746_pt1 | contig 32120 bp, 24 predicted proteins | sample KBSM13metaG_FD_184327 | JGI IMG/M metagenome (GOLD analysis project Ga0207691, IMG submission 184327) | Miscanthus rhizosphere microbial communities from Kellogg Biological Station, Michigan, USA - KBS M1-3 metaG (SPAdes) (version 2) | ecosystem: Host-associated > Plants > Roots > Rhizosphere >...
GGTGACGCGCGCGGCGGCAACGTGAAGCGGGTTGCATCTGCCGTGGGCGAAGGCTCGATCGCGGTCGCACTCGTGCATCAAGCGCTCAAAGCGTAGAACCCGTCCCGAAGCTGGCTTGACACTGCCCTCATCAGCAGCGGGCATGACACGATAGGTGCCGATGCTGTGCTGAAGATCGCCCTCCTCAGCGCCGCCGTGTGCGGGAGTGGGTCACGTCGCCGAGTATGGACCACCTGATTCGCGTGTTGTGTGCGTAAGCGCCCACTACTGGCGATCGTACTCGCCAGCGTCTGTCTCTTCGGCTGCAGCCAGCGAGCGGGGCTCAACTTCGATTGCACGTGGGTGCTCGATTCTCCGCTGCGAGTGGATTTGCGGAATGAATCACATGTCCAGCATCTTCTCGACGATATCCGAGTGGCCGAGGAGCTCGGGATGCGTTACGGCGACCGGATCGCCGGCTGGCGCATGATCGAAACCTTCGGCATCGTGTGGCGACATGGGGGACTGAAGAATCGTGCACTCGGTCGGCAGTCGCGCCAACAGTGCGTCGCCACGCTGTTCCGCGTCATCGCCTCGACGCATGAACTCGCCGTGTCAGACATTGAACGCGTGCGGCCGCGGCTGGCGGACCGCGGGTTCGACCTGCCTGTCACGATACCTCTCGCTCTGCTCCTGGTGTTTGCGGTCAGGCGATTCATATGGTGGATCCGGAATCGGTTCGACACCGACGAGCGGGCGGGCTGGGTCGTCGCCACGCTGTTGGCGTCTTTCATCATCCCCGCCGTCGTCGTCGCGATCGGACTTGCATGGGCTGCGGTCGTCGAAATCGTCAGGCTTGGCAACGAGCATGTCGGAGACCGTGCGCGAGTCGACGGCTTGCGCGCGAACTTCCTCGTTGTGCTCGGCATCGGAATCGTCGTGGTGTGGATCGCCAGTGGAATCACGGCAATCCGGAACCGCGCGACGTAAGGCAGGTCCTTCGTGTTTACCCGAGGCGGACGAGACCTCGGCGCGTCGCGACCTTGACGGCCTCCGTACGGCTGGTCACCCCGAGCTTCTCGAAGAGATGACCGAGGTGGGTCTTGACGGTTCGTTCGCTGATGCCCAGCTCGTTGGCGATTTCTTTATTCGCCTTGCCGTCGGCGAGCAGACGCAGCGTGGCCAGCTCGCGCGGCGTGAGCTGGACGCGCGTCACGTCTTCCGCCAACTTCGCGGCCGCCGCCGGCGCCAGGTAGGTCTTGCCGGCAAGCACGTCGCGGATGCACGCGATCAGGCCGTCGGCCGAGATGTCTTTCAGCACGTATGCCTTCGCGCCCGCTTTCAGCGCGCGTGAGATCTCCTCGTCGGTATCGTACGTGGTGAGGATGATGACGCGAGCCCGTGGATCCTTTTCCCGCAGCCGCCTGACGACCTCGACACCTTCCATCACCGGCATGCGCAGATCGAGCAGCGTCACGTCCGGGTGGTAGCGATCGAAGGCGTCGAGCGCCTCGACGCCGTTGCCGGCTTCGGCCACGACATGAAGATCGGCTTCCTGGTTGATGATGTTGGCCACACCGGTTCTGAGCAGGGCGTGATCATCGACCAGCAGGACCCGTGCGCGCGACGTCGGGGCCGCGACTTCAGCTGATGGCATAGACCTGCGTCGGGAGTGATGAAGGTTCCCAGGCGAGCACGACTTCCGTCCCGCTGCGCGGCGCCGTCACGATCGTCAGCGATGCGCCGATGCGATCGGCACGCTCCTGCATGCTCGTCATCCCGAACCCGGACGAGGACCGCTCGCTCGCAATTCCGCGTCCATCATCGGCGACCGACAGTCGCAGTCCGAGCGAATTGACCGTCGAGGCACGAATCGTGATCCGGCGGGCACGCGCGTGGCGCAGGGCGTTGGTCAGCGCCTCCTGCACGATTCCGGCGACCTCGCGCTCGATGCCGTCGCCAAATCGCGGGAGATCATCGAGGTGCAAATCGATCGGCACGTTGGCCGTCCGCCGTCCCAATTCCGCGATCCGCTTGATCGTCCGCACGAGGTCTTCTTCACCGGACACGTTCGGTCGCAAGGCTCCCACGGAGCGGCGTGCCTGCACCATGTGCGTGCGCGCGAGCTCGATGGCCGTCTCGATGCTCACTGCAGCTGCCGGTGAGAACACACAGGCCTCACGCTGCGCCGCTTGCAGCTGCATGAGGATCGCGCCGAAGCCCTGCGCAAGAGTGTCGTGGATGTCACGCGCAAGCCGATTGCGTTCATCGAGGATCGCTTTCCTGCGTTCCTCGATCCGATTGTGTTCGACAAGCCGGCTGTGATGTAACGCCAATGCCGCCTGCCGCGCCATCGCTTCGATCAGCGCGATGCGCCACCACTGCCCTGAACACTCGGGCGTCTCGACGGCGCAGAGCGTCATCCAGCCAAGAACGTTGTCACTCAGCACGAGCGGTGTGACGACGGTCGTGTTCAGCCCCTCACGAGTGACGAAACTGCGAAGCGCTTCCGGCAGTCGCGGGTCATCGCACGAGTACTCGATTGTCTGGTTCCATCCCGGCTCGTACTGAAACAGATGCTCGCCCATCAACCGGCGCGGAAAGCTGGTCGTCTGCCATTCCGGGCTGTCCGCGGTGATCACCTTGCCGCCCATGTGCACCATCCACACGTCGCAGCCCTTGCGATCGTCGTCGATCAGCCAGACGGCGACTTTGTGGCTCTCGCCCTCTTCCGCAAGCGTCTTCAACAGGGCCTTGAAGAAACCGTCGATGTCGGGCTCGCGAACGAGGAGATCCATCGCGATTTTCACCACGTCGGTCTGAATCTTCGCGAGGCATTCGTTGCGGCGTCGTTCGATGTTTTCGCGGAGCAGTGCGGCACGCAGGGTATCGGGATCGCGGCTGTCGAGTGGCAGTGTTGCCAAACTGCCGTTGTCACACTCCGCTTCCACCGTCGTCTTCTCTTCAGACATGGATGTTCCTTACGGCACAACGTCCCCTCAATTATCGAGCAGGTTGACCCATAAACGAGATGGTCTGCACGGACGAGGGTTCCCTCGTCCAAAAGTCGTAGATCGTCCTCTGCGGAAGGTCGAATGTTCGTCTCAGGCTCAGGCGCGAGGCGCGTCTGCAGCCACTGCCCGATTGTTTGACTCACGTCACACAGCCAGACTGCTCACTGTATGAAGCTCACTGCTGTCGCATCACTCGCGCTCGTTGCGCTCTCTGTCGGCTGCACGCACACGGAGGCGCAACAAGCTCCACCTCCACCACCACAAGTGACGGTCGCCCACGTCGTCTCGCGCGAGGTCACCGAGTGGGATGAATTCACTGGCCGCCTGCAGGCGGTCGACACGGTCGCCGTCCGGCCGCGCGTCGCCGGTTACGTGGCCGCCGTGCGATTCGCCGAAGGCGCCATCGTCCAGCGTGGCGACCTCCTGTTCCAAATCGATCCGCGTCCATTTCAGGCGGAGGTCGATCGTCTTCACGCCGAGCTTGCCCGCGCGCGCGCCACGGTGCAGCGCGCGGACTCAGAACTGCGACGGGCAGATCGCCTCAGCGCTGAAAACGCGATCGCGAGCGAAGAACACGATCGGCGCGCCTCCTTTGCGCAGGAGTCTGCCGCACAGGTGGCCGCGGTCGAAGCCGCGCTGCGCGCGGCAGAGTTGAACCTCGAATTCACGCAGGTCACGTCACCCATCGACGGTCGCGTCGGTCGCGCGATCGTGACCGAAGGCAACCTCGTCTCGAGCGGACCGGGCGAAGCAACGTTGCTGACGACGGTGGTGTCGCTCGATCCCGTGTATGCGTACTTCGACGCGGACGAGCAGATCTTCCTCAAGTACACGAGTGGGGGCGGCACCGATCCGCGCAGCCATCGACGCTCGAGCGAGCTCCCCATTCGGATGGCGCTGGCAAACGATGACGGTTTCCCCCGTCAGGGGCACCTGGACTTCCTCGATAACCAGCTCGATGGCTCGACCGGCACGATTCGCGGACGCGCGGTGTTTCGCAACACAGACGGACGGCTGACGCCCGGACTTTTCGTGCGCCTGCGCCTCGCGGGTACTGGCTCGTATCACGGTCTGCTGATCCAGGACCGCGCGGTCGGAACTGATCTGAACAAGAAGTTTGTCTACGTCGTGGGACCACAGCACGAGATCGAATACCGCACCGTCACGCTCGGCCCCATCGTCGATGGCTTGCGCGTCGTCCGCAGCGGGCTCGCCGCCGGAGAGCCGATTGTGGTGAACGGCCTCCAGCGAGTGCGGCCAGGCGCACCCGTGACACCCGTCCTCGTGGAGATGACTTCCGGCGGGCCTGACGGCCCGCCGCTCCCAACAGGCGGATCAGCCAGCGTGGGCCAGGCCGCGCCAGGCAGCGAACCCTCATCCAACTGAGGCGCCATGAGATTCTCGAGATTCTTCGTCGACAGGCCGATCTTTGCCGCCGTGCTGTCGCTGGTGATCGTCGCCGCCGGCGCCATCGCCCTCTTTCAGTTGCCGATCAGCGAGTACCCGCAGGTCGTGCCGCCGACGGTGGTCGTGCGCGCGACCTACCCGGGGGCAAATCCGCGCGTGATCGCCGAGACGGTTGCATCGCCGCTGGAACAGCAGATCAACGGTGTCGAGGACATGCTCTACATGTTCTCGCAGGCGACTTCCGACGGGCGCATGACGCTCACGATCACCTTCGCGCTCGGGACCGACCTCGACAACGCGCAGGTGCAGGTGCAGAACCGCGTCGCGCAGGCGCTGCCGCGGCTGCCCTCCGAAGTACAGCGCATCGGCGTCGTGACCGAGAAGTCGACGCCCGATTTCATCATGGTCGTTCACCTCGTCTCGCCCGACGAGCGCTACGACATGCTCTACCTCTCCAACTTCGCGCACCTGCGCGTGAAGGACGAGCTCACCCGCATTCCTGGAGTCGGCAGCGCACAGGTGTTCGGGGCAGGCGAATACAGCATGCGCGTGTGGCTGGATCCCGATCGCCTGGCGTCGCGAAGGCTGACGACCTCGGACGTGATCCGCGCCATTCGTGAACAGAACATCCAGGTTGCGGCCGGCGTCCTCGGGGCCCAGCCGGCTCCGGTTGATACGACATTTCAGCTCTCGGTCAACACGCGCGGGCGCCTGACGACCGAAGACGAGTTCTCAGACATCGTCGTCCGCGCGACTCCGGACGGTCAGATCACGCGGGTTCGCGACGTCGGCCGCGTTGAGCTCGGCGCCAACGTATACGCGCTCAGAAGCCTGCTGGACAACAAGCCCGCCGTTGCCATCGGCATCTTCCAGCGGCCGGGGACCAACGCCATCGAGGCGTCGGACCAGGTGCGCCAGGTCATGACCACACTGAAGCAGTCGTTTCCCGACGGCGTCGACTACCGCATCGTGTATGACCCGACCACCTTCGTTCGAAACTCGATCCGCGCCGTCGTCGAAACGCTGTTTGAAGCAATTCTGCTCGTGGTGATCGTCGTCATGGTGTTCCTGCAGACGTGGCGCGCGTCGATCATCCCGCTCGTCGCCGTTCCGGTCTCACTGATCGGCACGTTCGGAGTCATGTTGGCGATGGGCTTCTCGCTCAACACGCTTTCGCTCTTCGGCCTCGTATTGTCGATCGGCATCGTCGTCGACGATGCGATTGTGGTCGTGGAGAACGTGGAGCGGCACATCGAGCTTGGGTTGCCGCCGCTCGACGCCACCAGACGAGCGATGGAGGAAGTCTCAGGACCGATTATCGCGATTGCGCTCGTGCTCTGCGCCGTGTTCGTGCCCACCGCCTTCGTCAGCGGCCTCACCGGGCAGTTCTATCGCCAGTTCGCTTTGACGATTGCGATATCGACGGTCATTTCCGCGTTCAACTCGCTGACCTTGAGCCCGGCGCTCGCCTCGCGTCTGCTCAAGCCGCGCGACGCAGCGCGCGACGGCCTGCAACGAGCCGCCGATCGCCTGTTCGGGTGGTTCTTCCGCGGGTTCAATCGCTTCTTCACGCGCGCATCCGGAACCTACACACTGGGTGTGGGGCGGGTCCTGCGCGTGGCGTCGCTCGCGATCGTGCTCTACGTCGGTCTCGTCGCCCTCACCGGGGCAGGGTTCGCGCGCGTACCGCCGGGGTTCGTGCCGACGCAGGACAAGGAGTACCTCGTCGCCTTCGCCCAGCTCCCTGATGGCGCCACGTTGGATCGCACCGACGCCGTCATCCGGAAGATGTCGTCGATCGCGCTCGAGCACCCTGGTGTTCTGAGCTCAGTGGCATTTCCTGGTCTCTCCATCAACAACTTCGTCAACGCGTCCAATTCCGGTATCGCGTTCGTGGTTCTGAAGCCATCGGAGGAACGAACGAGCCCGCAGCTCACGGCGAGCGCCATCGTCGCCGATCTCAACCAACAGTTCTTCGGCCAGATACAGGACGCCATCGTCGCAATCTTCCCGCCGCCATCCGTGCAGGGCCTCGGACAGGTTGGCGGATTCAAGCTGTATGTGGAGGACCGCGGCGGTAGCGGGTTCGAGGAACTCTACGGGCAGCTGCAGGCCAGCATGGCAAAGGCGCAGCAGGCGCCCTCGCTGGCCGGTTTGTTCTCGAGCTTTCAGGTCAGCGTGCCGCAGATCCAGGCGGACGTCGATCGCGAGCGAGTCAAGAGCTATGGAGTGGAACTGACGGATGTCTTCGAGACGCTGCAGGTCTATCTCGGCTCGCTCTACGTGAACGACTTCAATCGATTCGGGCGCACCTACCAGGTGAACGCGCAGGCCGAATCCGCCTTCCGCCTGCAGCCCGAACAGATCCGTCGTCTCGAGACTCGCAATGCGCATGGCGACATGGTTCCGCTCGGATCGCTGGTGACCGTCAAGCGCAGCTACGGGCCCGATCAAGTCATGCACTACAACGGCTATCCCGCCGCCGAGATCAACGGCGGTCCATCGCCAGGCCACAGCTCGGGTCAGGCGCAGGCAGCGATCGCCGAGGTGCTCGGCGAGCAGTTGCCATCGGGCATGACCTTCGAGTGGACGGAGCTTGCGTACCAGCAGCTGCTTGCGGGTAACACGATGCTGCTCATCTTCCCGCTCTGCGTGCTGCTGGTCTATGTCGTGCTCGCGGCGTTGTACGAGAGCTGGTCGCTGCCGCTGTCGGTGATCCTGATCGTCCCGATGACGTTGTTCTCGGCCATTGCCGGTGTGTGGCTGACCGGCGGCGACAACAACGTGTTCACGCAGATCAGTTTTCTCGTGCTCGCCGGGCTCGCGTGCAAGAACGCGATCCTCATCGTGGAGTTCGCGAAGGAGCGGGAAGACGAAGGTCAGTCGGCACTCGACGCCATCCTCACGGCCTGCCGGATTCGACTGCGGCCGATCCTGATGACATCGATGGCCTTCATCATGGGCGTCGTCCCGCTCGTGTTCTCCTCCGGCGCCGGCTTCGAGATCCGTCAAGCCATGGGCATCGCCGTGTTCGCCGGCATGCTGGGCGTGACGTTCTTCGGCCTGTTCCTCACGCCCGTTTTCTACATCGTCATTGGCCGCCTGACCCGGCGCCGGTCGCGCCGCACGTCGAAGATCCCGGTGCCAGTGCCGGCGGAAGGACATTGATCATGATCCGGAGGTTGTTTCGTCCGCGGCGGCTGCAGCCCGCGCTCTACGCGGCGTCGCTCGCGGTGCTGGTGACCGGATGCGCTGTGCGTCCACCGTACGTGGCGCCGGTGGTGGCTCCCGTCGCCTTGCACAACGCCGACCGTGCGTCGGTGTCAGCGCAATCGTTCGATCCGCGCTGGTGGCAGCAGTTCGAGGACCCGGTCCTCGACGAGCTCGTGAACCGCGCGCTTGCCGCAAATCACGATGTGCGGATCGCGATCGCGCACCTCGACCAGGCGCGCGCGATCTTCGCCGACGTCAGAAACGATCGGTTTCCCGTCGTCACGGCGGGCGCCGACGTTGACCATCGCGACCAACAAGTACCAGGCCTGTCGAGCGAACCCGTCCGGGTGACGTCATACAGCCTCGGCTTCGATGCGTTCTGGGAAATCGATGTCTTCGGGCGCATCCGATCGCAGATGCGCGCGGCGGCGGCGACCGCCGACAGTTTCGCAGCTGACGTTGACGACGTGCGTGTCAGCGTGGCGGCGGAAGTGGCGCGCAACTACTTCGAGCTGCGTGGCCTGCAGCAGCAGCTTGCGGTCGCCGACCGCAGCCTGATGAACCAGCGGGAGACGCTGCGTCTCACGGAAGTCCGGCGCGACGCCGGCTTTGGCGAAGAGCAGGATGTCGCCAGCGCCGGTGCACGAGTCGCCGCCATCGAAGCGAGTGTTCCGCCAATCAGGAGCGCGATCGCGGAACGGGAGCACCGCATCGCCGTGTTGATTGCGGTGAGGCCGGGCGAGCTTCGCGTCGATCTGTCGCCGCGGCCGTACCCGGCGCTCGCGAAGGCGATCGCCATTGGGGAGCCTGACGAACTGCTCCGCCGCCGGCCAGACGTGCGTTCTGCCGAACGCCGCCTGGCGTCGTCGACAGCTCGAGAAGCTGCCGCCGCTGCCGATCTTTACCCGCACATCACGGTGACCGGATTTCTTGGTCTGCTTGCCGGGCGCGGGAGCCTCTTCAACGTTTCCGACAGTCGCGCATATGCCGTCACACCCGCCTTGAGCTGGGTCGCCTTCGATCTTGGCAGCGCGCGGGCCCGCCTTCGCGGGGCAGAGGGCGTGACGCGAGAGTCGCTTGCCGAGTTCGAGCAAGTCGTCTTGCGCGCGCTCGAAGAGACCGAGAACGCACTCGTCAACTATCGCGAGGAGCAACAGCGCCTCGTGAAGCTCGCCGACCAGGCTCGTGAAAGCACACGCGCCGCCACCATCGCCCGCGTGCGGTATCGCGAAGGGGTCGTCGACTTCCTCGCTTTGCTCGACGCGGAGCGCACACAACTTCAGGCAGAGGATGCGGTGGCACAGGCCGAGGCTGGTGTGTTCACCAGTGTGATCGCCGTCTACAAAGCTCTCGGCGGCATACCTATGTAACGACACCGGGTGTGATTTCCTCGAGAGGCTTGTGGAAATCACACCGGGTGTCTTTTGGAGGCACTCATGAAACGTCAGATCGCAATACTTGCACTCATCATTGGATTCACGGGCACGAACACTGCTCAGGCACAAACGCGGGAGGCGGCGCCGGGGCCCGGCACCCTTGAAGTCACGATCATCCCGGGCGGCGCCACCTTCTTCACCGAGGCAACCGACTCTCCTGCCCCGAGTTTCGGCAACTACGACCTCGGGGGCAGCGTGACTTACAACTTCAATCGCTACGTCGGCGTCGAAGGCGAAGTCAGCGGACTCCTCGGCGTCTCACAGACGCTGGACTTCGCCGCGGGCGCCGTCGACGTGACGACGCCGCATTTCCTCAACTACAGCGGCAACGTCATCGTCTCCTCCGGCCGCGGTTCTCTCGTGCCGTATGCGGCGGCCGGCATCGGCGGCTTGAGTCTCTTCGAAAAAGCTGAACTCGGCGTGGCGGATACGTCGACGTTTCTGACAACCAACGTCGGCGGCGGAATCAAGTGGTACGCCGGCCGCTGGGGTCTGCGCGGGGATTATCGGTTCATCGCGGTCCGGTCGCAGGATGACGCGCCGGCATTCTTTGGCCAGGAAACACGTTACGGCCATCGCGTCTACGGCGGCGTGATCCTCAACGTTCTTCGCTGAGGATCGTGATGCGTGGGGTCAGACCCCGCACATGTCTTGCTCAACTGCAACAGCGTCGGCCTGCGATTCATACCGCTTCATACACGCAGGCCGACGCCCGGAGGACCATATGCAGCCGTTCTCGTTCCGCAGACTCGTTCAACTCATTCGCGAAGAATTCGATCGGGCGCCCGGCTTGCGAATCACCGTGAGCGAGGGCGCTCGCTTCTGGGCCCTCGATCTGGCGACGTGTGAGCGAGTACTGACAGAGCTCCTGCGAGCTGGGTTTCTCGCGCTCGAAGCAGACGCACGGTATCGACAAACGACGGCACTCCTCCAAAGCGGCTGAGGATAGCCTCGCAACTGCCAGGCCTTCAGTGCACGACAACCGTTCCGACCATTCCCGGGTGAATTGCGCAGTGATATGAAAACGTTCCCGCGTTCTGAAACGCGACCGAGAACTGACCACCCGGTGCGAGGATTCCCGAATCCCACCCGGTCGCATTCGACGTCGAGGTGTGAGCAACAGAGTCGGTGTTCATCCACGTCACTGTTGTGCCCAGGTCAACATTCAGTTCAGCGGGCATGTAAGCTCTATTCCCCAGCGATTGGGCGCCGACGGGAATCGTAATCGACGACGACGGCGTGGCCGGAGTCGGCGTTGGTGACGGCGTCGGCGTTGGTGACGGCGTGGGCGTCGGCGTGGGTGATGGCGTCGGTGACGGTGACGAGGTCGGCGACGGTGAATCCGGAGAAGACGAAGAGCAGCCTCCGCAGGCGATCGCGAACATCACGATTGCCGAAACGACAGCAAGACGAAATGGAAACATCTGATCCCCCAAAGCATGAAGTGAGTAAAACCGCGCTACACCATCACTAATCAGGGGACGCCGTCGATTATTCCCCGATGAGAGGAAGAGCCAGGCCAAAGGAATATTTCTAAGGACCAGCGTGTTTGCGGTTCATGAACACGAGAGACCGCGTCCGTGTCCTTGCGATTTCGGGGAGCCTTCGACGAGCCTCTTCGAACAGTGCGCTCATCGAAGCCGTCGCCCGTCTCTCTCCAGATACTGCGGACGTCTCTATCTACCGCGAGCTCGAGACGCTTCCGCCCTTCAATCCGGATCTCGAGGGCGGTCCTGCGCCTGCGCCAGTCGCCAGGTTTCGGGCCGCGCTGCAGGAGTGCGACGCGGTCCTGATCTCGAGCCCGGAGTACGCCCACGGTGTACCAGGCGTGCTGAAGAATGCGCTGGACTGGGTCGTCGGCAGTGGCGAGTTCGTCGATAAGCCGGTTGCCCTCATCAACACATCTGCGCGCGCGACGCACGCATGGGCATCGCTCGCGGAGACGTTGTCGGTCATGTCGGCGTGCGTCGTGCTCGATGCGTCGATTACGGTTCCGCTTGGCGGCAGAACACTGGACGCGGACAGCGTCGTCAGGGATGCCGCGTTTGCCAGCGCTCTGAGGTCTGCGCTTACCGTGTTGGCCGCCGACGCACGCGAAGCACGGGCAGTCTAAGCGCAGAATTCATTCAGCCTTCTCGGTCTTTTCCTCCTGCCGCTGCAGCTGTGCGGGCGTCGTACGAGTCCGCGTACGACGACTGTGGGTGGTCACCAGGCCCCCCGCGCGCCAATCATCAAGACACACTATGAACAACGATCTTCAGCGACCCGTGACAGCACCGGCGCTCCGTGAGAGTTTTGACGACGTCGTCCTGCCCCATCTCGACGCTGCTTATCGACTGGCGCGCTGGCTGATGCGCAATGAGCACGATGCGCAAGATGTCGTGCAGGACGCGTCGTTACGGGCATTTCGTTACTTTCCGACCTTTACCGGCGGCAATGGCCGTGCCTGGTTCCTCAAAATCGTTCGCAACACCTGTTCTGGCTGGCACGCACACAGAAGGGACGCACTCACCGATCCGTTTGACGAAGAGCAGCACCACAGCGTCCGTCCGGCGTCCGATCCTGAAGCGCTGCTGCTTCAGGTCGATGACGCCACATTGGTTGAGCGCGCTATGCGCACGTTACCCGATGGCGTGCATCGACTGCTTGTACTCCGTGAGTTCGAGGGCCTGTCCTACCGGGAGCTGGCTGACGTCATGGAAATCCCGATTGGTACCGTAATGTCCAGGCTCTCGCGCGCCCGTGAGGCGCTGCGCGAGGCGCTGGACTACGAACTGGCGTGAACTGACTCCCGAGCCCTTCGGATTTAAACGGCGTTCTATCGTTCGACGCTGCGGCGTCACTCGCTACGTGTCTTCTCTCGCAACCGCCTCTCATATCTCCAACGGGATCGTAACGTGGTCGACCGACGGCCGGCGTCTGGCAATGACGAGCCGGAACTCCAATGCGGCAACGCCAATCTGGCTGGCCGCCCCGATGCCCCCGTCCCGTTCCGGACGCTGGCGGAGCCACGGCGCTCCCGTGCCTCGACCTGTTCCGTGAACGCACGTTGTCCGTTCTTAGAACGGCCCATGCATCGTGCGCATCATTCGCGTGATATATGCCAGAAATCCCATAGTTTTAGGTCCCTCAAGTAACGTTGGCGAACGCCCAACGGTGCATCCGCAGCAGTAAGATCAAAAGGCCATGAAAGCTGACGCTCGGGCGTCATTTGGCGCCCAACTCAAAGCTCTCCGCGAGGCAGCAGGCTTCACGCAGGAAGAGCTGGCAACGATTGCGGGCCTGTCAGTGCATGCCGTCAGCGCGCTGGAGCGTGGGGAACGAAGAAAGCCCCATGTCGAAACCGTGCGCGCCTTGTCCTCAGCACTCGACCTGACTGGTGCGATCCGTGACGCGCTGCTTGCGAGCGCCCGCAGAACCGCGCCAGTAGCGGAACCCGATCAATTACGCGACGGCTCACTGCCCCTGGCCCTTACAGTCCTTCTCGGCCGCGATGCCGACCTTCAGACGCTGCGAATCTGGCTCGCCGATCCCACTGCGCGTCTCATCACGCTCACTGGGCCGGGAGGAGTCGGCAAGACACGTCTGGCGCTGGAGCTCGCACGTTCGATTGCCGCGCAACGCGCCACCCGCGTGGCGTTCGTTCCGCTTGCTGCCCTTCGCAACCCTGCGTTCGTGGCATCGGCAATCGCCGAGGCTCTCGGACTCCCGGACGGCACGGCACTGGACTTGCCGAAGCGCGTACGTGCCGCATGCGAGAGTCAACCCACGTTGCTGGTCCTCGACAACTTCGAGCAGTTACTGGACGCGACGCCGCTGGTTGCGGATCTGCTGAAGTCGGTCGCCGCCCTCCGCGTGCTGGCCACCAGCCGCGCTGCGCTCCGTGTGCGAGGCGAGCGGGAGTACGCCGTGGGACCACTCGCGTTGGACGTGGACGACGACGCCGCGTCGCCCGCCGATTTCGTGCGTTCTCCAGCGGTGCGACTCTTCGTGGAGCGGACTCGGGACGTGCAACCTGAGTTCCGTCTCACCGCCGCGAACGGACCAACCGTGACGGCGATTTGTCGACGGCTCGATGCCCTGCCGCTCGCCCTCGAGCTCGCGGCTCCGTGGATGAAGGTACTCACCGCCGAGAATCTGCTCCGGCAACTCACACACGATGTCCTGCTCTCCACCGTCGGCCGGCGCGATCTCCCCGAGCGCCAACAGACGATCAACGCGACGGTCGCCTGGAGTTATCAACTGCTGGCCCCGCACGAACAGCGCGTGTTCCGCCTTCTCGGCGCGCTGCCAGGCCGCTTTTCAATCGAGGCGGCCGCCGCGGTCCTGGCCGGTCGTGACGATGCGTCCGCTCGCAGCGAGGAAGCATTCGTCGCAGTGGCCGGCCTGATGGACAAGAGTCTCGTGCTGCGCGCTGAGACCTCCATCGCCAGTCGTCCTCTGTACCAGATGCTCGAAACCGTGCGTGCATACGCGGCGCTCGAGCTCACGACGGCGGGTGAACGCAACGACGCGCTGGAGGGGCTGGCACGCTACTGCATCGGTGAAGCCTCACGCGCCGCCAAGGGGCTCATCCGACCTGCTCAGGGCGAATGGTTGGATCGCGTGCGTGACGATCTGGAGAATTACCGCGGCGCACTTACGTGGCTCATTGACGGCGGCCGGCCCGCCGAGGCGTCGGAGATCGCGTGGGGGCTGAAGTACTTCTGGCTGATCCGGGGGCATGCAGCCGAAGGCCTCCAGTGGTATGAGCAGATTCTGAAAATGCCATGTCTCCCAGTGGCTGCCGAATCGAGAGCGCTGCTCGGAGCAGCGGGGATGTGGTGGACGCAGGGAGAACTCGGACGCGCACGCACCGGGCTCGACCGCGTCCTGGAGCTGGCCCATGGCTCCGGCGACGAGGAAACGGCTGCACAGGCTGAGCATCTGTGCGGGCACGTTGAACATGCCCTTGGCAACATGACCGCGGCGCGCGGCCGCTTTGCCCACAGCATCGAAGGCTTCCGAGCGCTGGGCATTCCATCGGGCACTGGCAATGCGCTGAGCGGGATGGCGGTGCTGGCCCTTGCGACCGGCGATGCCGGTCAAGCGGAACGGCTGCTCGATGAGGCCACATCGGTGCTCCGCGACGCGGGTCCGTGGTTCCTGACCTGGGCGCTGTATGTTCGCGCTGTCCTGGCAGTGCGGCGCGGGAATCCCGATACGGCGATCACACTCGTGCGTGAGAGCCTCACACGCATCCGTGAGCTCCATGACAAGTTCGCCTTCGTATACGCGCTGGTCCCGCTTGTCGCCGCGGCGGTAATCAAGGGCGACGACGCGTGGGCAGCGCGAATCATCGGCATCCGGGACGGCGTCAGGGAACGCACAGGCGTCACCGTGGTCGACAAATCGGTGCGGGACCTGCAGGAAAACTCCGAACGAGAGGCGCGTGGACGCCTGGGCCCAGATCGGTGGGCACAGGCATATACGGCAGGACGCGCAGCCTCGATCGATTCGTTGATCAAGGACATCGATCACGCGTTGTCGAAAAGCCGCCCGCGAGCGCAGAAAGCGTTCGACTCGTGACGCAAAGCACCTCCGCACCGGCATGACGCGCGCACGAACGCGGATAGTTACAAGTACATGTGCAGCTGTGCGAGGAACGTCTTGAACGCCTCCTCACGCCGCTCGACGTTGTCGGCATAGAAATCGAGACTCACGTTGACATGAGCGCGCGGCAGCAGGCTGGCGCCCAGATTCCACCGGAACACCCCGAGGGACAGATCGGTTCCCGTACGACCCTGCGGTGACACTTTGAACCACACGCCGCGAAATGCTTCGACGGCGGTCTCGTTCACGAATACGAAAGACGTTCCGCCTCCACCACTTCGCATATGAGCGTCGCCTTCCGTCCAGACGGTCACACGCCGCCCGGGTGCGAAACCAACCGCACCCCCGGCGGCCCCGTGTCGCGCCTCGAGCGTCGAGCCGTCGCGATATAGCCCCGAGCCCACGACCACGACGTTCGCACCGACGTCGACCTGCAGACGACCAGTAGCATTGAACGAGGTTCCACCGTCGTCGTTCACAATCGACTCGGCTCGCCCAGGCGAGACCGAGACCTGGAGCAGCGACTTGTCCGATGTGCGACTGACTTCCACGCCGTAGACTTGATCGTACTTGTCGAATCCAAGATCGCTTCGGTTGAAGGACGTGTGGTCGGCGAGGTGGATACCGTACGCGGCCATGTAGCGTCCAACTTTGATCCCGATGCCCCGCGTGCTGTCGTAGGAGACCCAATGCTCGCGCGAGTAGAGCTTCGCGTTCTCGCTTCCGATCTCCGGCATGCGGCCGGCTTCGCCATACGCGGTCCAGCCGTGTCCACGGTAGGCGCCTTCGACATCGGCATTCATCAGCAGGTTTCGACTGTCACTGAATGCGCCGCTCTCAAAGTGCAGGTGCGAGGGGCGAAGAGAGACGCCGAGCTGGACAGGTCCGAGACGATCTCCGAATGCGCCGAAGAGGAACGCTTCCTCGCCAGACACCTGGCCCTCAGGTGCCGGCTGCGCGTTCACATGCTTGGTGGTCGCGAGCTCTTGCCCCGAGAGCGCCCGCCCGTATGGCGTCAATAGTCCCCCTCCGGACGCGGAGTAATGACACGACGAGCACCGGTTGTACTGTTTCGAGAGAAATCTTGGTTCGGCACCGGCAGGCCCGGCGCGGAAGACCAGAATCCCAAAGAATGCAAAGACGAAACCCACACGCATGGTCATGAACGCGCTCTCTACGAAATCTTGTCGGCGACGAAGACGACGTGGACAACCACCTCGTTCTTGACGCCGACACCGAGATACCTGGGAGCGGGGATCGCGTAGTCCGATATTCGAATTGGGAATGACGCTTCGACACGCACGGACGACCCACGTTCGCTCATCGTCGCCTGTCCCGCCACTGCCTGAGTTGTCCCGTGGAGATGCAGGCGTGCCGTAAAGCGGTTCTGACCCTTGGCGATGCCTGATGTGAGGGAGCCAACATCGATGTCCGACAACACCGCGGTCTCAAAGTCTTCACTCTTCTGGACCTCGAGGTAGTTGTCGAGCATGTGGTGGTTACGCAGCGAGATGCCGGTATCGAGCGTCTTTAGATCGACAGAGAGCTCGCCGGCGAGCACTGTCGTTGCAGGGTCGAGGGAGAGCCTGCCCGCGAGTGCCATCGTTCGGGCCTCGAAGCTCCCACCAACGGTTAAAGGGCACGCGACGCGGACATCACCAGTTGTCGTCGTCCACGAATGACCGGCTGCCAAGCTGATGCCACTGGCAACGAGCCACATCATCAGCGCTGTTGAACCGACGATCGTCAGCGTTCGCATGAACGTCCTTTCGTTCTCCACGCAAACACAAACCGGGTGAGTCTTCGAAATATTCCCTGAGAGCCGAGCGCGTCCCCGTTCTCGACACTCGGAATATTCGAACGGGTCAGCGGATTAGCTGTGGGTGTGGACGCGTCTGCGATTGTTGCGGCGCAGCTAACAAGGAGAACGACATGAAGAACTACAGCACGACAAGGCAGCAGATTACTCGGGGCATCCTGCGTATCGGGTACATGACTACTCTCGGTATGGCTTTGACGTTTGCGCTGCCGTCAGCAGCTCACGCCCAGATCATCACACCGCCACCCGTGCCCACCGGTCTCGAGGTGGATGCGCCAAACGAGGCTTTCCTCCTGGGTCGCGGCGTCGGGACACAGAACTACATTTGCCAGCCGGCGGCTTCTTTGGGGCGCGTCGACTGGACATTGTTCACGCCGCAGGCCACGTTGTTCAGCGACGAGCGCGAGCAACTCATCACCCACTTCGCCAGTCCCAACCCTGACGAGGGTGGCGTCGTGCGCGTCACCTGGGAGGATTCCCAAGATACGAGCACCGTCTGGGCGAAGGCGATAGCGGTGGCCACGGTCAAGTCGACCGCGATTCCCTGGGTCAAGTTGCAAGTGGTTGGAGCGCAAGACGGACCGAACGGCGGCGATACGCTATCTGGAACGACATTCATCCAACGGTTGAATACCGAGGGAGGCTTGGCTCCCAAGACGGGCTGTGACACGCCAACGGACATCGGTCAGAAGCGCTTCGTACCGTACACGGCCGACTACTTTTTCTACCGCCAGAATTAGCCAACGACGCAGATTTCCAAGCGCTCCGCACAATCGGAATATTCGAGCGGGCCTGCAGATTAGGTGAGGTGTGGAGTGTTGGCGATTTCGTTACCGCGACGCATATCAGTCAATTTCAACAATAGAGGACGACAACAATGAGTCAGAAGCAATTGATCTCTCGTTTCGGGTTACCAGCCCTTTCGCTCGGCCTGATCGCCGCGTTTCTGGGCGTGATTTTGAGCCCGGGATACCTCACGCAGGCGGCGCTGGTCGACGACGACAACGGGCCGCAGCTCCTCATCGGACGCGACGATGACAGACAGGACAACGTGGCAATTCAGGCTGGTGCCGTCGCGAATCAGTCGCTCAACCGCACCGATGTGATGGTGGGCGGATCGGGCAACGATGTGATGTTTGGTTTAAATGGCAACGACGTGATGGACGGTGGTCCGGGGCGAGACATCATTCTGGGTGGACCAGACGGCGGAGCGGCACCTGGCGGTCCTCCGAACAGCGACATCATGTTCGGCGGACCCGGCAACGACGTGAATCTGTGGGCCCCTGGCGATGGCAGCGAGGCGTTCATCGGCGGGCAAGGCCGCGATGCGCTCATCTTCGGTGCGACGGACCGCGATGAGGTTGCCGATCCCACGACGGGTGTGCGGCTACCAACCCTGTTGGCCGGCGTTCCAGGATTTCCTCAGGGCATACCGACCGCGGACGTGAGCGGTCTGTCGAATTTCTGCACGTTAGAAGACAGCCCCTCGCCGGAGTACCAGTTCTTGGTGCGGTTCCGGGGTGCGGCCGGCAACATCATCGTGACGGTGCGGGTCCGTGAGGTCGAGCAGGTCTTTTGCAGTCAAGGGGGCGCGATCGCCTTTGCCGATCTGACGGCTCCGTCGCCCGGTTTTGTGGTGGTTTCGAAACGGGAAGTCGACACGCTGAACCCGCTGGTTGGAGCGATGATCCGATAGTCATGTCGTTCTGACATCTACCGCCCCTCGCGTCCGTCCATACACACAGCCCTCATCGATGATGAGGCGCCTCTGCGCTTCGGCCCAGCCTGTAAGGTATAGTCGCCGCAAGACAGCCTATGCCTCCACAAGTTCAGGGCGAGATACTTCGGAAGCTTCAGCCGAAGCTGCGCATGATTGCCGACGGCGGCAGCACCGTCAACATCGTCCGCGCGGAACGGTGCGCCGCACTGTCGGTTGCCAAACCCGAGTTGTTGAAGAACGTTCCGCGGGTCAGGGGTGCTGCGGCCGTCCCTGTCAGTCGAAAGAAACTGAAAAAGAAACTGAAGGCGCCACGGCTCAAGTCGATCACGCCTGACGTCCTCACCAACGTCTTCGTCTACCTGGACGATGCACGGGCGGAGGATCCGCCGTGGCACGACCGGCCCACATCACGCAGCGGCCGGATCATGCAGGTGCAAACGAAGTTGAACGATGTCCCCCGGCTTGCCAGCGCACCTCAGGTCGCCTTTGTCGAAATTGCTGAAGCGCTGAAGGCGCCAGCGCCCGTCCTCGCAGAGGTGCGTCCCAAGGCTCCATCGGCCGGTCTGCGCCGCTTCGCCGGGGCGGCGAAGCACAAATACGGAAAGGGCGTCCTCATCGGGATGGTCGACGTGCAGGGTTTCGACTTTTCTCATTCGGACTTCCTCGACGACAAGGGCAACACCCGCTTCGTGCGAATCTGGGATCAGGGCGGAAGCAATCGACCAAGCCCCGAGGGAAATCAGTTCAGCTACGGCGCGGAGTTCCGTCGGGAGCACTTGAATGCCGCGCTCAAAGCGGTACCGCACCTGGGGCTGCCCGCGACCGACATCGAGAAACAGTCGCAACTGATCGAAGGCTCGCACGGCACGCACGTCGCCAGCATCGCGGCCGGCAACCGCGGCGTCTGCCGCAACGCCGACATCGCAGGTGTGCTGATCTCGCTGCCGCAATCGGACCAGGACCGCAGGCTCTCCTTCTACGACTCGAGCAGGCTCGCCGACGCAGTGGATTATCTCCTCCGGCTTGGTGAAGAACTCGGCAAACCGGTCGTCATCAACGTCAGCCTGGCAACCAACGGCCATGCTCACGATGGCAGCGCAGCGGTTACACGCTGGATTGACGCCGCGCTCACAACGTCTGGACGAGCCGTCGTCGTTGCCGCGGGAAACTCCGGTCAGGAACGGGCCGAGTCCGGCGACGACCTCGGCTTCATCACGGGGAGAATTCATGCGAGCGGCACCATTCCAGCAGCCGGCCTGGTGCGCGACCTCGAGTGGGTCGTGGTCGGCAACGGGATCATGGACGTTTCCGAAAACGAGATGGAGCTGTGGTTCAGCGCGCAGGATCGCATCGCGGTCTCGGTGAAACCACCTGGCAAGGACTGGATTGGACCGATCGAACCGTGCGAGTTCATCGAGAACCGCATCATCGAGGATGGGACCGTCCTGAGCGTCTATAACGAGGTCTATCACCCTGCGAATGGGCACAACTACATCAGCCTGTATCTGAGCCCATTCTTCTCTGCGACCGAGATCGTCGGTGTCCCGTCGGGCACGTGGATGGTGCGGTTGCACGCGCGCGAGATTCGCGACGGGCGCTTCCACGCGTGGATCGAGCGCGACGACCCACAGCAGCTTGGCCGCGTTGCCGAACGGGAAGCATGGGCGTTTCCGTCGTTCTTCACCGTCAACTCACTGGTCGACAACACCACCGTGAGCTCCCTGGGGTGTGCCAATCGAGTGATTACCGTCGCGAACCTCGATGCCGTCGCGAACCGGATCAACATCTCGAGCAGCCAGGGGCCAACGCGCGACGGACGGCAGAAGCCGGACATAGCGGCGCCGGGGACCAACATCGTTGCCGCAAAGGGGTTCGCCGAAAGCGGCAACGAGTGGATTGGGATGACGGGCACGAGCATGGCAAGCCCGTTCGTCACCGGCGTTGTAGGCCTCATGCTTGCTAAGGATCGGCGGCTGACGGCCGCTCAGATGGAGGCCATCCTCAAGCGGACGGCCAAGCCACTGCCGGGCGCCGGCTTCGAGTGGACGAACGACGCCGGGTTCGGCGTCATCGATCCGGAGGCGGCGCTCGCTGAAATCGACCGCATCGACCAGCGAAGGGATCTCAAGTAATGCAGCTCACGGCATTCCAATCGGGGAAAGGTGACTGCTTGCTGCTCGCCGACACCGGCGACAAGACTCGCATTCTCGTGGACGGCGGCATGCCCGACGCCTACAGCGAGCACGTGGCGCCGGCCTTGTCAGCGCTGCGAAAGAAGAATAAGAAGGACATCGATCTCGTCTACGTCTCGCATATCGATCGGGACCATATCGGCGGCATCCTCCGCATGCTGGATGACGAGGTGCTGTGGCGCGTGCACGAGCATCACGTGAAGAACGGCAACCGCACGCATCCTGTTCCGGCCGTGCCGCGCCCGCCGAAGATAGGCGCACTCTGGCACAACGGCTTTAAAGATCAACTGCCGAAGAAAGCCGAACCGATTGCGGAAACGCTCGCCGCCATGGCACCGATCCTGTCTGGCGCCGTACTCGACGAGCTACGAGAAATCGGCCGCACGCAGGGCGAGCTGGGTTCCAGCATCGAGGAAGCCATCCGCGTGTCGCGACGCATCAGCCCGACGCAACTGAAAATCCAGTTGAACCAGCAGGCACAGGGCAAGCTGATGATGCGCAGAAAGGGCCAGCAACCGATCAAGCTGGGTCAGTTCTCGATCACGGTCCTGGCGCCTGGCGGCAAGCAGCTCGAAGCGTTGCGAGCCGACTGGACCGCGTGGCTCGAGAAGGCGTCCAGTCAGAAGGTGCTCAACGATCTACAGAAGAAGTCGCGCGCCGACGAGAAAGCACTTGGCGCTGCCGACTTCGATCAGCTGTTTGCGATGATTCACCTGCAGGCAGAAGCGATTGGGGATCCCGCCAGCGTCACTCCTCCGAACCTCGCCTCGCTGATGCTGCTCGTCGAGGAGGGCCGCCAGTCGATCCTGCTGACCGGAGACGGCCGCTGGGATCACCTCATCGAGGGACTCACGGAAACAGGCCGCCTGGACCGCAATGGCCGATTCGAGGTGGACATTCTCAAGGTTCCGCATCACGGGTCGAAGAACAACGTGGTTGACACAGATCTCCTCGACCGCGTAATTGCCACGCACTACGTCTTCTGTGGCGACGGTCACCACGGCAACCCTGGTGTGGAAGTGGTCGAGTTCATGGTGAAGCAGCGCTTGAAGACGCCCGGTAAGTTCAAGTTCTGGTTCAACAGCAGCATGGCGGTGGCCGGTCGCAATGAAAAGCCCCACATGCGCGATGTCGAACGGACGGTGCGCAGCCTGGCCGGAGGCAGCAAGGGCAGGATGACTTTCGAATTCCTCGAGAGCGGGAGCAGTCTCCGCGTGATTTGAAGCGTGACAGCGGAGCTTCGTCATTACATGGAACGCCGCTTGCGCACAGGAATTTCCGGTCGTGTATGACCACGGGTCCCGAGGAGGTTCGTGATGTCAGTTGCGCAGCTGCACGTTCGCCGCATGTTGGATCGCATCGAGCAATCGTATTCAGAGCCCATCACGCTGCAGTCTCTCGCCGCCGAGCTCCACCGGCAAGGCGCCTATCTGGGCGCGACCTTCCGGCGTGAAGTTGGCGTCCCGATGCGCCGGTGGCTGACGAGTGTCCGCCTCGACCATGCGTCGGCTCTCATCCGCGAAGGCGTGAAGGTCGAGGCCGTATCGCTGCTCGTGGGGTATCGCAGTAAGAAGAACTTCTACCGACAGTTCAAGCGCCGCTTCGGGACGACGCCGTTCGCGCACCGGACCGTCACAGAGTGAGTGAGCCTCTCCGGCGTCACTGAAAGCGTGACCGTTCGCATTCTGGGCGCCCCTCGCACACCCACGGCATGTCGCGGGCGACACCCGCCTCCTACGGAATAGCGGAGGATCAGGGCTGCTTCGTTTCTACGACCCCGTAGCGGCGAGTCTTTAGACTCGCCATCACATTGGCGAATCCATCGAGGCGGGTCTGAAGACCCGCCTCTAAGCTCGTAACCACTGGCTAGCGAGCTTATTGCATCGCGTGCGTCTTCAGTCCTTCAGTCCACGTTGATGCGAGCTCCCACAACTTCCGTCTTCACTCTCATGCTGGTTGCGCTGACCGTATTGGCGGCGGACGCCCAGCAACCGCAACAGCAACAGCGCCGTTATCTCCCGGACTCGTCCGACGAAGACTGGAGCTTTCTCAAGGACGCGCCCAAGAGCGACGTCTGGGATCCGTTGAAGTACATCCCGTTCAGCCGCGATGGCTGGTTCATGACATTGAGCGGCGAGGTGCGTTATCGAGCAGAAGGCTTGCGGATTCGAGCGACCGACCAGCGTCCAGCGACGATCGACCAATATCTCCTGCAACGCTATCTCTCCGGGGCCGACATGCACTTCGGCCCGCACGCGCGATTCTTCACTGAGGTGCAGAGCGGGATTATCAACGGCGCCGTGCGAACGGCCCGGCCCACCGATCAAAACTCGATCGACGTGCACCAGGCATTTTTCGAATGGCAGCAGACGGTGCGGCCGCGCCAGCGCATCACGGCAAAGATCGGCCGCCAGGAGTTGGCGATCGGGAGCACCCGATTGATCTCCGCGAGCCCTGGACTCAACGTGAAGCGCAGTTTCGACGGTGCCTCATTGTCTTATCGCACCTCGTCCTGGGCCGTCGTCGGCGTGGCGGCACGGCTCGTCGCGCTCTCAACTGGCGCGTTCGACGATTCGTGGGACTCGGGACAGCTGTTCTGGGGCGCCGCGGCCGGAGGCCGCAGCCCGCGATTCGAGCGCGGCGAGCTCGGTGTGTACTACCTGGGGACCAGCAAATCTGAGACGGTGTATTTCCAGGGCGCCGGTGCCGAGCGCCGTCATACGCTGGGCATGAAATGGAGCGGCACCGGAACCCGTTTCGACCTGAACTACGACGGCATCTATCAATGGGGCACGTTTGGCGGCGCGTCGATCCGCGCGTGGGGCATCGCAACGGAAACGGGCTATCGCGTGCCGGTCCGGTGGCGGCCGCGCGTCAGTCTCCGCACAGACTTCGCGTCCGGCGATCGTGATCCCGCCAACCCCGAGCTCGATTCGTTCAATCCACTATTCCCCGGCAACTCGTATTCTGGCGCCGTGGGCCTCTTCGGCCCGACCAATCTCACCGACCTGACGGCAGCAGTGACGATCGCGCCACGATCGAATCTCACAATTGGCTTCGAAGCACCGAGCTACTGGCGCACGTCAATTCACGACGGCGTATACGCAACCGATCTCCGGTTGCTCGCTCCGCCGACTATCGGGGATGGCAAATACGTCGGCACCAACCCGAGCGTGCTCGCCGTGTGGCAACCAACGCGTCACGTGCAGCTGCAGGGCGTCATCACGCGATTCATCTCGGGTAAGTTCCTCGAGGGCTCGTTCGTGTCATCGGGATTCGGGTTCTACTCCGGCACGGTCGTCTACCGGTTTTGACCGAGTTCTTGGTCCCTGGGCCTTTGCGCTTGGTCCGTCCCTGTGGTCCCTGGTCCTGCGTCCCGCTTCGGCGCGCTCGACGACCATGGACCTTGGACATAGAACGGACCAAGAACGAACGAAGGCCCAGGGACTCGCGCTACATCGATTTCAAGAGCGCGCTAGCCCGGCTGACGTGGACCGCGACGCCGTTGAATGCAGCAGTCCCGCTCAACGTGTCGACTTCGAATTCGCTCGTCACGTCGTTCACGCTCGCTCCAGGAGACTGGCGTGCCACGGTTAGTCGAGTTCCTTCGCGATCGTGGCCCCAGCCGTGCGGCAGGCTGACGACTCCTGGCAGGACGGCGTCAGTCACTTCTACTGGCACCGTGAGTGCACCGGCTTTCGACTCAACATGTGCAGCGTCTCCGTTGGCGAGACCCCGTGTCATCGCGTCATCGGGATGGATCAGCAGCGTGCACCGCGGCTTTCCCTTCACGAGGCGATGAGAGTTGTGCATCCAGGAGTTGTTGCTGCGAAGCTGCCGTCTTCCGATCAACTGCAGCTGACCATTGGTGTCGCTGTCGTCGCACGCAATGAGCCGCTCGCGTGCCTCGCGCACGAAGTCGACTGGTGCAAGATCGATCGTGCGGCCAGCCCCGGCGATGATCTGTGCGATCCGGCCCGGTTCGAGCGGCCCGAGATCCCTGCCGTGCGGCGTTCGTCGCAACTGTGCGAGGCTGAGTCGATGCGGCCCGATCCGCAACATGAAATCGAGAATTCGCTCCGGGTGCAGTACGCGCAACGCTCCAGCCACTGGCGCGCGGAGCAACTGCGGCGCGAACAGCCGGGCGCCGAGGTCGGCCAATATCTCCCAATCGTGACGCTCGGACGGATGACGATCGACGACGGGTTCCGAGTACTTTGCGATGTTGCGCACCGCGAACGCGTTGAGCGCGAGATCGTAGTGTCCACGCGACAGCGGCGGCGCCGGCGGCAGCAGCACGTGCGCGTGGCGTGTCGTCTCGTTCAGATATGGATCCACCGCGACCACGTGCTCGAGTGACGCACACGCGCGATCCAGACGTCGTCCATTGGGCGCAGATAGCACTGGGTTGCCGGCGATGGTCATGAGCGCACGAATCCGCCCGCGACCGGGCGTTTCGATTTCATCGGCCAAGGTGGCCACGGGAAGCTCGCCGCCAAATTCCGGCAGATTGCGTACGCGGCTTCGCCAGCGATCGTACGCGCCAGTCAGACCGATCCTCGACAGTATCGACACGACATCGACCGCGGGCGTCGTGAACATCATCCCGCCAACATCGTCAACATGACCGGTGACCAGGTTGAGCGCCTGCACCAGCCACGAAGCGAGCGTCCCGTGACGTTGCGTGCACAGCCCGACCCGGCTGTAGCACGCCGCGCGCCCGGTCCTTGCCACGTCGCCCGCGAGCCGGCGCGTTATTTCCGGGTTGATGCCTGTGCGATCCGCGACGCGCTCGGGCGAGAGATCACGGACGAAAGAGGCCAGCGCATCGAAATTCTTGATGCGACCTTCGAGCCGTCGGACATTCACCCATCGCTCCGCGAATATCACGTGCAGCATCGCGGCGAGCAGCCACGCGTCGGTTCCCGGCCGAATCGGAATGTGCTGGTCGGCCGCCGCCGCCGTCTCGGTGCGCCGCGGATCGATGACGACAACGCGTCCGCCGCGCTCGCGAATGGCGCGCAGGCGACGCCGCATGTCGGGAGCCGTCATCAGGCTGCCATGCGAGACGATCGGATTGGCGCCGAAGATGAGCAGCAAGTCCGTTCGATCGAGATCGGGGACCGGGATGAGCGCCTGGTGGCCGAACATGCGCAGGGCAACGAGCATCTGCGGCAATTGATCGGCGGAGCTTGCCGAGTAGACGTTCCTGGTCCGCAGTGCCCGCACAAAGGTGAGAGCGTGAGTGATCAGTCCGAGACTATGCGCGACCGGATTGCCGTAGTAGATGGCGACGGCGTCGCGGCCGTGCTGCCGGCGGACGCGAGCGAGACCGTCAGCGGCGCGATCGAGCGCCTCGTCCCAGGAGGCCTCGCGCCAGCCCGTGCCATTGCGGATGAGTGGCGTGCGAATGCGATCGGCATCGTTGTGAATATCGGCGATCGCAGCCGCTTTTGGACAGATGTACCCGCGGCTGAATGGATCGTCGGGGTCGCCGCGGATCGAGCGGATTCGATCGCCGTCGAGGTCGACCAGGATGCCGCATGCCGCTTCACAGAGAGGACATGTCGAGATCCGCACGTTGCATGATTGTACGTGGCAATGGATGCCGCCTCTCCTTTATCGTATCGGCGACCGTCGGGAGGGTGACTATGCGGATCGGATTGACTGCAATCGCGCTGCTGCTCAGCGGAGCGTCTACCGTTTCCACGCAGACGCCGTCGCCATCATCGGCGGAGGGCCCCAGGTACGATGTCGTTTCGATCAAACGGAATCAGGCATCACCGACTGGGCGGCCCGAGAGTCCGATCTCGATCCAGCGGCCTGATGGAGGCTTCACGCAGACCCGCGTGCCGATTGCAGTCCTGATTGCCCGCGCGTATTCGGCGGGACCGCCGGCCGACATGGTCGGACTACCCGACTGGGCCATACGCGAGTACTACGACGTGAGTGCCACGTCAACGCTCGCGACAGCGACGGCCGAGGACCGGGCGGCGATGCTCAAAGCGATGCTCGCCGATCGCGTCAAGCTGGCAGTGCACATCGAGAAGCGCGAGCAGCCGGTGTACGACCTCGTCGTCGCACGCGCCGACGGCAAGTTGGGATCAGGCCTGACGGCTATCGACGCGGACTGTGCTGTGAAGGTTGCTGCGGACCGCGCCGCCGCCGAAGCAGCGATCAATGCTGGCACGCCGCCGCAGCGTCGCCAGATGCCCGACTTCAACGTACCACCACCACCGTGCACGCTTCGGACAGTCGGGCTCGGCTTGCGTGATCGGCAGCCGGGCAAGATAGGTGATCTCATGGAAGGAGAGGCAACGCCCGAAGTGTTGGCGCAAGCCCTTCGCATGTCGACCGGTCGCGTCGTCCTGGACAAAACCGGTCTTCGCGGCAGCTACCGGATCGCGATGACGTTCGATGCCTTCGGATCGCGGCGAGGGCCAGAAGTTGCTACGCCGGCCGATGCAATGCCAACGGTCTTCACCGCGATTCGTGAACAACTCGGCCTCGAGCTCAAATCCTCGAAAGCCGAGCGCGACACGCTGATCATCGATCGCATCGAGCGGCCGACAGAGAACTAGCCGGGAGCGCTGCCAACAGCGCTCCAGATTACGGAACCCCAGGGGGTGGATTGGCCGGTGGCGTCGGCGGCGTGTTCGCATCCGCCACCTTCGGCACCAGGTATCCGGCCTGGCTGAATCCCATCAACGCCACGAGCGGCCATGGCACTTCCCAGATTCCGCCTTCGAGAATACTCTTCGACACAAACAGTAAGATCAGGAGAACCGTCCAGAACAGCATCTGCGCCTTTGCCAGCGACAATTCCGGCGCCCGATCCTGCGGGAATATCCGGATCAGATCGCCCCATCTCCAGTCGTGCGCCGCCGGGCCGCTCCCCGTAGCTGCGTAGACGACGGTTGCCTTCTTCACATCCTGGAAGTAGGCGACTCCCCCGGTCACCAGCGATGCTCCCATCAACACAATGAGCGACGCAGGAATCTCCGGAATCTCACGCTGAATCAACCCGTAGCCGAGGACCACGCTGCCGACGACGATGGTCCAACAGGCGATCTGCGCCTGGGAAAGAGCAAGATGGCCGTCGATGCCGGTCAGCAACAGCATCGGGTTCTCTCTCTTCGCCCGTGCGAGAACGATTACCAGCGAGAGCGTAGCAACCACGAGGATTACGGTCCACGCCATCGCGTATCGGATGTCTCCGACGTTGATTTCACGCGGACCGAGCACGCAACCCCCGCCCTCCCAATAGAGCAGCGGCCTGACGCGAACCATCGCTTTCCCAGCAAGGCCCATCGAGCTGGTATCGAACATCAGGATCGTACCAGTTGGGGTCACCTGCCGCCCCAGATACGTCTCGGTCCACTGTTGTCCCGGAACCACCAGCACCGGTGTGAGCGGCATATCTTCGTCTTCTGCGGCCTCGGTGATGGCGTGACTCCGTAAGAGCCTCAGGCGCGGTTTCTGATTCGCCGTGAGAGCGGTCGTCACGTAGACGGTCAACCCGTGTGAGATCAGCTGACCGTCCGGCATGTAGAGCCGCAATGTGTCAGCGGCTGGCGTTGGTAGCGTCGTGGACGGCGCGGTTGGATTCGTTGACGAGTTTTCGGCCGGCGTTGCCGCAGGTGCCGTGCACTCCTGTGCGCTCGGTACGGGTGGGTTGTTCTGTGCGATCAGCTGTAGTGTACCAGCGCTCACCATCAGCAGGACCACAAGTGTCGGCTGAACGATCGAGCCTTTTCGCCGCGCCATCACTCCTCCTCGATGCGTGTCCGCGTCTGACTTCTTGTGCGCACGATCAATCGAATTTGATCAGCTCCTTCTCCGGCGGCCGCTGCATGCCCTTCTCGTGGTACTCCTCCCAGATCTTTGCCCACGGGCGCCCATACATGTCGGGCACCGTGTATTCGATCACCTTGCCCGCGACGACCGGCGTGGCGCGCCCGTTGAGCGGGTAGATCGTCTGCACGCACTCGATGAACGTGTACGGGTCGCCTTCGTCGAAGCCGCTGATCCGCTCGAGCGTGCGCATCATCCTGATCGGTTCGACCAGCGCGTCGGGATCGTAAAAGATGCCTTCGTGGTTGAGACCGAGGAACTTTCCTGTCTGGTCGCGGTAGGGCGTGTAGATCTCGATCGTCTGCAGCTTGTTCGAGAACTCCGGGTTGCCGTGCACCTTCCAGCCCTGGATATTCGATGACCAGGAGATGAGCGCGTCACCGTCCCAGAAGCCGATCGTGTCGCCGTACCATTGCGGCGCGTCCGGGCCGAGATGGGGGACGGCGCCATCCATCTTGAACGATCGTCCGATGTGGATGTTGGTGATGAAATTGTCCGCGTCGCCGGCAAGGAACTGGACCAGCGTCGGCGTGACGATGACCGAGTGGGGCTGGTTGGTGACGGCATGGTAATGCCAGCGCCGCATGAATCCCTCCGGCCAGCAGTACTGCGCCGGCCACTGTGGCGCGTTCGTGTGCGCGTCGTGATAGGCCTCCTGCACCATGCGCTGCTTGTACTCGTCCGTGAGTAGCGAGAGGAGCGTCGGGTACTGACTCCAGAGCAACTCGGCGTACCAGTTCTGCCCGCGATGCCACACGTAGCGCCCGCTCCAGTCGCCGGGCACCGTTGCGTAGGTGTGTTGCGTCGGTCCGCCACGGCGTCGCGTTTCCTCGAGCAGCGCTTCGTAATGCTCCTGCGCAGTCTTGAAGGCATATGGGCTGACCATCGACTCGCGCGGGTAGTCGCGATCGCAATAGCCCCACGCGGCCGATGCCGGCGGCTTGTCCCCGATCATCCCGCCACGCCACTGCTGCTCGAGACCATAGGGGCTGTTGCACCGGAAATAGCGTTTGTCGGTCCATAGCGCGCGGTCTGCGTAGAAGTCTTTGGACGTGAAGATATCGACCTTCAGCGCATCGATCCCGTCCGGCACGGAACCATTACGGGCGGCACCGAGGAACCCATCGAGCCGGTTGCCGGTCGCGGGGCCATCCAGCGGCCCCACCAGCCAGTGCTGCTCCGGGTAGTCCTTGATTTCCCGCGGTGGAATCGCCTCGATATCTTCGACCTTGCGCCACTGCTGCCACGGAATGGCCGGTGACACCGGCGCGCCACGGCCCACGCTCTTGACGTCGGCCGGCGGCGTCTCAGCGCGAGAGCACGAGATCAACATGACCACTGGCAGCACCGCGAGCGCGGCGCTGCCGTTCTTGAAAGAATTCGTCTTTGACATTGGGCGCCCATCATAAATCCACCTTCGCTCTACGGCGAGACAAGCGGTAGCATGTGGGCGCCCGGAGGAATCACGTGCGCACAACTCTCACGCTCACCTGCCTCGTCGTCTTCGCAGTCGCGTCGGTCGCCGGCCAGACCAAACCTGCCCCGGCGGCGAACACACAAAAGCCCGGCATGGCGCCACGGCCAGCACTGCTCTTCAGCGAGACCTGGCGGATCCCGCCACACACTGGTGAGGAAACGGACGAGAACACGCGTGTGACGCCGGCTGTCGTGACCAACCCGAACCTCGAGGTCAAGCTATACGGCCAGGACGCGAAGGTGATCCGCGCCGCGACGCACGAGCAGCGCACTGATCTCTGGAACGGGATGACGACGTCTCCAGCCGCGGTGACCTTGCGCGACCGGCGCAACTTTCTCGATCTGACCGAAGCTGCCCGCCTGCGCTGGATCGTGCGGACGAACGCCATTCACACGCTTCACCCGGTCGTGAAACTGGCCGACGGCAGGTTGATCGTCGGCGACCGCGAGATCACGACGCACGGCGAATTTCTCTCCGTCGAAATCGCATTTACCGGCATGCGCTGGTACACACTCGATCCCGAGAAGGTCGTCGTTCGCACCGAGGTGATGAATCCCAGCCTGCGCATGGTGGACGAGGTTGGCATGGCGATGCTTATTCCAGGCGGCGGCCACGGCATCGCGGGATCGGCCAACCTGTCGAACGTTGAGCTGTTCGCGTATTCGATGCCTCGTTAGCCAATACTGAATGCCCAACCTCCAACTCCCAACTCCCAACGCAGCCTGTTCCTTGGAAGTTGGAAATTGGAAGTTGGGAGTTGACGCTTCTGACTTTAGGCAACGGACATCAGTTCGCAGCCGTCGTCAATTGCTAAGGGCGTCGGGTAATGCCTGCACGAACGTGCGGACGGCCCTGATGTGACTGTTCTCTGAAATGAATTCGAAGACCGCCGGGTCGATTGAGTGCGGCCGTGAACGACCCGACGGACTGACGTTCGCCAGCATCACCGGGCATTCGGCAATCAGCCCGAGCAGCGCCGCCCACGCCGGCAGGTCCAGCGTCGCGATGACGTCGAGGGCATCACGCGCGCGCCACGGTGCTCCTGTCTCGAGATGCCTGGTCAGCTCGCGACGTAGTTTCAGCAGTTCCAACTGGATCTCGCGGTCGCTGCACTGGAGAGCCGCGAGCGTTCCGAGGAGCCGCTCTGTTACATACACGCAGACGTCCTTGTAAAGGACCGCCCATCCGACTTGAAATACGCTTGCGAGATCGTGATCGGTGAGAAATCTTTCCGGTAGCGCCGCCGCCCAGTTCTCCAGGCCCAGGTTGCAGACCGCAACCGCTGCGTCGAAGGCTTCGCGGGTCGTAAACGGCCGGTCGCGAAGCGAGCAGCCGGCGACAAGGACATTCGCGAGAAACGTAAGCTCTCTCGTTCGCAACGCGTACGCGTCGGAATCGTGATCGCGCACGAACTCCATCTGACGCTGAATATGAGCAAGACGTGGTGACGCTGCCTGTTCGTGCGCGGCACCGAGGAGAGCCCGTGGGCGGTCGGGCAACACACCTGTGTCGCGAAGCAGATCGATGAACGCGGCAACATCGGGAGGCGGTGCATCGGGCACCGCATCACGCGAGTGATCCGGCGGCGGACCACCCGATTCTGACCGGGCGTCCGCCTCCTGCGCCTGCTCTTCTGGCTCATCGGCGACCCTCATGTAAGCGGTCGCGATGGGATTGGCGCGAATCGTGTTCTCTCGTTCGAGATCAGTCTGCCGTGACAACTGGAGAAAGGCGCGAGCCTGCTCCGCCGCCACGTATCCCAGTTGCTCCTGGCGACGCTCGCGATCTACGGCGAGATCGAACAGGGTTTGTTCCGAATCATCCATCAGGTCATGAAACCCGTCGAGCTCCGGCTTCGAGTTCGACAGTCTTCGACATCCGTGCATCACTCGATGGAAGTAGTCGCGGTGTTCGTTCTCGAGGGCGACGAGCACTTCAGTGATGGTGTCCCAGCATTCCTCACGCTTCGCCGCCAGGAGGTAACCGCCAACCTCGAGCGACACGCCATTTTTCAAGACGGTTGGGACGACCATGTCGGGGTTGTCGACGACCGCTGGGTCGAACACCGCCAGGTAACGGGCGAGGGCAGCGATCACCATCGCCGCGTCCATTTCAGCGAGTCTCTGTGCCGCGAAGGCGGCACTCGATTCGGCAAGCACTTCGAGCCAGACGGCAAAGCGAGTGGCGTCGAACTGCTCCTCCATGCCCGGCTGCGCACTGCGCCACAGGTCGAGGTCGAACACGGCCGACAGCTGTTCTGGTGTCGCCAGCGCAACGAGCTCTCCGCAATCCTCCAGTCCGCAGTTCTGAATGACGTGATGAAGGCTCACCGGCGGCAGCTGCGGAACGAGGCGTGCGAGATGCGGCGTTTCCAGAATGCGCGCGAGGCGCTCGCGCGGGTGCTCAGCGGTCCCAAA
>Ga0207691_10000748_pt1 | contig 32115 bp, 21 predicted proteins | sample KBSM13metaG_FD_184327 | JGI IMG/M metagenome (GOLD analysis project Ga0207691, IMG submission 184327) | Miscanthus rhizosphere microbial communities from Kellogg Biological Station, Michigan, USA - KBS M1-3 metaG (SPAdes) (version 2) | ecosystem: Host-associated > Plants > Roots > Rhizosphere >...
TCGCTGCCGATCGCGGCGGAGCGGACGATGTACCTCGACGCGCCGCGGGATCGTCAGGCGGGGAGCACGGCCGCGGGCGTCGCGTATCCGTCGGCGCAGTGGTACTTCGCTGAAGGGTCGAACTGGAAGATCTTCCAGACGTTCGTCCTCCTCATGAACCCGGGCGAGGCGCCCGCGAACGTGCGCGTCGAATACCACACGATGACCGGCATGCACTTCACGTCGTCGCACGTCGTTGGCGCGCACGCGCGGCTGACTATCGACACGCTGAAGACGGAACCGCGGCTCGACGGGCAGCACTTCTGGATGTCGGTGCAGGCCGATCAGCCTGTCGTCGCCGAGCGGTCGATGTACTGGGATCGCGGGGCGGCCGGACTCTCGGAGAGCCACGGCAGCCACGGCGTGATCGAGCCGTCGCTGCACTGGGCGACGGGCGACGCGCGCATCGGCGGCCCGCAGCAGTACTCGACGTTCGTGCTGGTAGCGAATCCGACGGCGTCGACGGCCACGTTGACCGTACGAGTCCGCCGCGACACAGGCGAGGAGATCGTCTCGACGCGCCAGGTCGGCCCGCTCGGCCGCGACACGATCAACGTCAAGACGGCGGTGCCGGATCTGAACGACGAGTCGTTCTGGATCACGATCGACTCGGAGCGACCTTCCTTGGAAAACACCCAGGTTGCGCGCCGGTCGTTGCTCGACACCAAGCAGGAGTGTTTGAGCAAATCCTTGGGCATCTTCGGAGCTTCGTGCTGCTCCAAATACGTCGGGCTAGCGACGCACATCCGTTCCGCGCTGCCGATCTTGCGTGCGATCAGCGAGGCCTCGATGGGGCCGATCACGTGCACCGCCAAGTCGAGGCCCTCTTCGACCACGTCGAAGCGACGATCGGCGACGATCAACTCCACCTCCACTTCGGGGTGCGTGACCAAGAACTCGGCCACGAAATCGCCCAGGAAGGCATGCCCGAACAGCAGCGGCGAGCCGATCCGCAAAAGCCCCTTCGGTGAACGGTGGATGTCGGTTACAGCAGCGTTCGCTTCCTCGATCTCGGCCACCACGCGCGCGGCACGTTCGTAGTAAGCCGCGCCGGCCGCGGTCGGACGCACATGGCGCGTGGTTCGGTCCAAGAGACGAACACCCAAACGTTCTTCGAGACGGGATACCCGTTCGCTGACCGTTGACTTAGGTAGGCCGAGCGTACGCGCCGCCTTGGTGAAGCTCTCTTCCTTCACGACGCGCGCAAAGATCGCGATCTCGTTCAGGTCCTGCATTGTTCGCCTATACGAATAACGTGTTCGTTTCCTAGGGTCTAGTCCGCATTCCCGAACGGCACGAAAGAAGATCAGCCCTAGGTTTCAAAAGTAGGTCCCATGGCCAACGCAGCCGTATCCTCCGCCAACTTGTCTGCCAGCGAATCCGCTCCCGTTTCTCCGCCCGTAGCGGGGCCCGCCAAGCGCTCGCGCGCCAAAATTGTACTGCCCACTCTGATCGGCGTGGCCGCGTTGGTTGGCGCTGCAGTCTACCTACACGGCAAAGGCAAGGAGAGCACGGACGACGCGTTTGTCGAGAGCCATGTGGCCAACGTTGCCCCGCGCGTCCAAGGCCAAGTCCTGCACGTGTTGGTGCACGACAATCAAGCGGTCAACGCCGGGGACGTGCTGGTCGAGCTCGACGATCGCGACGCGAGCGCGCAGAACCACGCGGCGAAGGCCGATCTGGAATCTGCGGAAGCCACGCTCGCCGCTGTCAACGCGCAATTGGTACTCGCTCAACACTCGGTCGACGCGGGTTTGCGCCAAGCCAAAGGTGGCGTGACCCAGGCGTTTGCTCTGTCCGGCAGCTCGAAAGCGCAAATCGATCAAGCTCGCGCCGATCTGGTCGCCGCAGAATCGCGTGCCGCTCTGACCGGCATGGAGCTCGCTCGCACCGTCAAGCTGCACAGCGAGGGCGCCATTGCTCGTGCAGAGCTCGATCGCCGCCAGGCGGAAGACGACCAAGCGCGAGCCGCGGTCGACCAAGCCAAGGCGCGCCTGTCGGTGGCTAGCGTCGGTCTGGTCAACGCCGGAGGCGGCATCGAAAGCGCCCAAGGTCGTCTCGCCGCAGCACAAACCGGCCCCGACCAGGTGCTGGTCGCCAAAGCCCAGGTCGACGTCGCCAAAGCCCGCGTCGAGCAAGCCAAAGCCGCGCTCGAGCAAGCCGAGCTCAATCTCTCGTACATGAAAGTGCGCGCTCCGACGCGCGGCGTGGTCTCGCGCCGGAGCGTCGAGCCGGGTCAGCTCGTCGATCCCGCCCGGCCCCTACTCGCGCTCACGGAGCTCGATGATTCGTGGGTGGTGGCAAACTTCAAAGAAGATCAGATCGGCAGCCTGCGCGTCGGCCAAGCCGCCGAAGTTTCGCTCGACGCCTTCTCCGGCCGCAAGTTGAACGCCCACGTCGACAGCTTCTCCGGCGGCACCGGCTCACGCTTCGCGCTGCTGCCTCCAGACAACGCCTCGGGCAACTTCACCAAAGTGGTGCAGCGCGTGCCGGTTCTGATCCGCATCGACGACAAGCCCCAAGACATCGTGCTGCGCCCTGGCTTGAGCGCATTCGTGACCGTTCGCACTGGCGGCTGAGGAGGTCATCGTGGACGCAGCCGTTACCGGCTCGAAGCGGGCTATCACCTTCGTGGTGATGATGGCGGCCTTGATGGCGCTGATCGACATCACGATCGTCAATGTCGCGCTGAACGACATCCGCGCCAGCTTTGCCACACCGATCGATCAAATCGGCTGGGTCTCGACCGGCTACATGATGGCGAACATCGTCGTCATTCCGATGACCGGCTGGTTCCAGCGCCGCTTCGGCTATCGCCGCTACTTCGCTGGCTCGATCATCTTGTTCACGGTCGCCAGCGCCCTGTGCGGCTTGTCTTGGAATCTGACGTCACTCGTGCTCTTCCGCGCGCTGCAAGGTCTCGGTGGCGGCGCGATCATCCCCACCGCTCAAGCGATTCTATTCGCCCGTTACCCGCGCAAAGAGCATGGCATGGCCTCGGCCCTGTTCGGCTTGGGCGCGGTCACGGGCCCCCTGCTCGGCCCGACCATCGGCGGCTATCTAATCGAGTGGTTCAACTGGCATTGGGTATTTTTGGTCAACGTGCCACTCGGCGTCACCGTCGCCATCATGTGCGCCCGAGTCGTGGAGGAGCCCGGCTTCAAACCCGCCAAGTCGCCGATCGACAGCTTCGGCATCGCCCTCTTGGCCATCGGCATGGCCTCCCTGCAATATACCTTGGAGGAGGGCAACCGTGACGGTTGGGACTCGATCCCGATCATGGTGCTGATGGCCGTGGCCGCCGTATGCCTGATCACCTTCGTCGTGCACGAGCTCGAAACGCCCTACCCGGTCGTCGACCTGCGCGTCTTCAAAAACGCCAGCTACTCCGCCGGTACCGGCATCAACTTCCTGCTCGGGCTGGTGCTGTTCGCGGGCAATTTCTTGTTCGCCCTCTACTGCGGCACGGTGATGCACTACGTCGCGCTCGACATCGGAAAAATCTTCCTCGTCGCCGGCCTGATTCAAATCGTGATCATGCCCATCATCGGCAAGTTGGTGACGCGCATCGATCCCCGCCGCATGCTCGTGTTCGGCATCCTCGGCACCTCACTCAGCCTGTGGCTCAACGCGCATCTGACCGACCAAGCCGGTTTCTGGGACCTCACCCGCCCGCAGTTCGTTCGCTCCGTCTCGATGGGTTTCATCTTCATCCCCATCAGCATGCTGGCGTTGTCGGATCTGCCCAACGAGATCCGGGGCAACGCGACGGGCTTGTTCAATCTCACGCGTGAGCTCGGCGGCTCCATTGGAACCGCGTGGATGGGTTTGCTCGTAGACCGCGGGAGCAAGATCCACGCTTCGTATCTGCGTGAGGCGATCAATCCGGAGAACCCGCTGGTGCAAGAGCGGATAGCCGCGATTCGCAACTCGGTCGGCACTCAAACGTTTACGTCGGATCTCGTGCCCGAGGTGATCCTCGAGCTCAAGGTGCGCGTGCAGGCCTTGATTTTGAGCTTCAACGAGGGCTTTGCCCGCGTCACATTGCTGTTTTTGACGTGTTTGATCTTGGTGCTGTTTCTCAAACGACCGAAGGTGGGTGGCGCTGGCGCGGCAGGGGCGCACTAGGGGTCTGCCCCTGAACGCCGAGGCGAGGCTGGCAATGCGCCTCGGCGAGCTGATCAATCTGCCCGCAAATCGCTCGCAGCCAGATAGTCCCTCATTCGAGCGTGGGCGTGGTTCCGTCGATCCACTTCGAGAGATCGGCGGTGGCGATGGCGGCCGGAGCGATTCTACCGTCCGGTGCTGCCTTCTTGGTCAGGAAGGCGCGAATGGCGCGCTTCAGTGGCTCGCCCTGGCTCGCCGCGTAGAACGTACAATGGTTGTGCGGATCGCTGGCGTTGCCGCCGTTGTATTCGATGTTCTTTTCGACGCCGAGTGCCTTGTACACCTCGGCAGCGCTGGCGCTGGCAGCGTGCTGGCAAGTCGCACACAACTCACCGATGCGTGAATTGTCGAGCACGAGCAAGCCACGAGGCGCGTACATGGCGACCAGTGAATGCGTATCTGCAGGGATCGTGTTCACTTTGCTGCGGTTCGTGCCAAACGCGGTTCCAAACCAGCCCTGCGCTTCCGACCACGCGGAGTCCAGTGACTGGGCGGGCTTGCCGTTCGGTCCCATGGGCGAGGTGTTCACGACTCGGAACGCGGAGACGCCACCGGTGCCGGACTCTTGCGGGATGCCCAATGCGATGCGTTCATCGAACGCGCCGATGGTGAACGCGCCCTTGCCCAACCGGGAACAACCCGTGATGCCGATGCCCGTCGGATCGATGATGGCGTTTCGACCCGCCTTCTTTTCGTCCACGAGCACGTCGATGATGCGGCTCACACCCCAGGCCCAGCCGACCTGCGCGCTGGCGCCGGTGCTGCCGTAGATGGTCGAGAACAATCCGCTTCGGGACGATTCGCTCGACATGGCGTTGTTGTCGTAGTTGATGCTGGCAACGCCTTCGCCGGAGACGATGGACTTATCCAGACTGCCGCCGCCCAGGCCGATGATGGCGGGCACGGCGCCGCTGGCACCCGAGGGCAGGCTGACGGCGACGCTAAAGTCGATGGATTTGCCGCCGTGCTCCACGTGCACTTTGATCGACGTGGCCGTGACGCTGCCCGTGACCGTGTCGGGGCGACCTGGCTTCTCGCCGTGAATGAACTTTTCGACGGCTTTCTTCAGCTCGGCCCGACGGCAGGCCCACTGGGACTTCTTGCTCATCCGCGTGCCGTCGAAGTTCTTGAACAGATCGGGAAGCTTGGCGTTGTCGACCGCGGCAGGGTCACTGACCATACAATCCTTGCCGACGAACTCCACGAAATCGGGGTTGTAGGCGCTGCCGCCGGTCGTTGGCCCCGCACCGGCCGTTGGTCCCGCGCCGGCGGTTGGTCCCGCGCCCGCGCTGGGCGGCGCGCCGGCGGTGTTGCCACTGCCGCCCGCTGCGGGCGCGCCTGCCGTCGGGCTGCCAGCGGCGCCCGTCGTGGTGGGAGCTCCCGCCGCTGGGCTACCCGCGCCACCGGGCGTCGCTGGAGCGCCCGCCGTGCCGGTGTTCGGAGCGCCAGCCGACGAGGTCGGTGCCCCCGACGACCCGGTGGGCGTTTGTCCTTCATCCGTCACGCAGCCCGATCCGAGAACCAGGGCTGCGATCGAAAAAACGAGTGAGCTAGAGGAACGAACAATCGAATGTCGGATCGCCATGGCACCTTACTTCAGCGCATCAAGCACGCAAAGGGAGGACTCTCACCTACCACGGCCGCTTGTCTCGAGCGACGCGAACTTGCCAATTAAAATGCGAGCTCACCAAACAAATGATCTCGCGCGGAGCCACTCGCCGGCGTGCGACGCCAGCACGGGCATCAACTTGCAACGGAGATAAAACGCAGCGCTTCGTGCGCTACTGAGTGGCGTCGCCAGTGCGCGATGTGTGGCGCGCTCAAGCATTTCCCGTCACCGGAAGTGAATCCAGTCGGGCTTCCAAATTGAATTCGTATCTCGCGCTACACTCAACGCGATGAGCCGGTTGAGTTCGCGCCGTGAAGCGTTGAGAGCGGGCGCGCGGCTCCTGCCCGGGGCCGCGCTCACTGCGCTGGGGTGTCGCTCGGCGGACAGCGCTGCCCAGCCGATTTCTACGGCAAAGCCGGCGCGTGACGTGCGCGCGGTTTCGTTCGTGCTCGACGCCACGCCCACCCTGGAGGGCGCGGGCGTGAGGTTGCGGCGTAGTCTGGGTACGCGAGCCTTGTCGGAGCTCGATCCGTTTTTGCTGTTGGACGAGATCCACAGTGATCGCGTGGAGGACTACGTTAAAGGCTTCCCCACGCACCCGCATCGCGGCTTCGAGACGGTCACCTACATGATCAGTGGCATCATGGAGCACCGGGATAGCCTGGGGCAAGGCGGGCAGTTGCCCGCGGGTAGCGCGCAGTGGATGACCGCGGGACACGGCATCGTCCACTCGGAGATGCCGAATCCGGATGGCAATGTGTTTTGGGGCCTGCAGCTGTGGGTCAATCTACCTGCCGCGCAGAAACTGACGAAACCTCGCTATCAGAACGTCGCGCCCGATCGCATTCCCGAGCTCAGCGTGCAGGGGTCGCCGGTGCGACTGGTCGCGGGCACACTGGCTGGGCAGCGTGGGCCGGTAGACGGCATTAGTGTGTCGCCCACCTTGCTGGATCTGCGCTTGCCCGCGGGCGGCCGCTTCGAGCATGAGTTGCCGCGGGACCACACGTCGTTCGCCTACATGCTCGAAGGGCACGCGGAGCTAGGCCAGACGCGGCAGGCGGCCCGCGCTGGGCAGATTGCCGTGTTTGGTCCGGGACAGGTTCTGGCCATGCGCGCGACGGGTAACGGCGGGGCGCGCGTGCTGATCGCCGCAGGCCGCAAGCTCGGTGAGCCGGTGGCGCGGCGCGGGCCGTTCGTGATGAATACCCAGGCCGAGCTCGAGCAGGCCTACGAGGACTTCCGCAACGGGCTGCTCGTCACGGGCTAAGGCTCGGAGAGAAGTCCTCGCTGGCGAGGCAAGCTCCGAGCAGCGCGTATAAAAATAGGACAGCGGCCCGGAGCGAGGGGGGGCACTCCGAGCCGCTGATTAGTAGGAGCCGGCGACGCAATCTTCAGGCGGAGGGGGGGCGCCCGGGCGTCGCCAGGCGAGCACCCCTATTGCAGGGCGTGTGCCAACGATGCCGAGGTTCGATCTAGCGAGCAAATCCTAGCAAAACACGGCATTTGTGAGGTGGCGCTGTCTCGAACTGGAGCAGCTGAGACGGTGCGCGTGTTTCGTTGTTGGAAGGCGGCTTTCGCTTTTGCGTATCAGCCTTCGAATTGCGTCAGCCTTCGGCTTCGCGCACGACTCTGCCCAAGCGCGCGATGGCGTCATCGATCGTGGCTTCACTCGGGCCGAACGAGAAGCGCGCATGGTGCAAGAAGCGCGATGCTCGGCTGCCGCGGCGTTGGCCGGGATCGACGTCGAAGAAGTGCCCCGGAACGGTGATCACCTTGTGCTTCAAGGCCGCGCGGAACAAAGCGTCCCCCGTGTTGATCGCCGGCGGAAGGTTTGCGAGATTTCCCCAACAGTAGAAGGTGCCCTCCGGCTCGCGCTCGAAGCGCACCCCGAGTGCGCGCAAACCATCGAGCATGCGGTTGCGCTTGCGGCGGAAGGTGGTGCGGATGGCTTCCGCCTCGGCGCGCGCGTGCTCGGCCGTGAGCACGGAGAGCGCGGCCGTTTGCATGGGCCGCGAGCCGCCACCGTCCAAAAAGGAGCCGGCGCTGGCGAGTGACTCGATCACCTTGCTCGGCCCGACCGTCCAGCTCACGCGCCAGCCGGGGTAGCGCCAATTCTTGGTCAGGCCGTCGAAAATCACGACCGGATCGCGCTCGACGTCCTCCACGTATTGCGCGGCGCTGAACAGGGACGGCCCTTCCTTCCACAAGTAGTGCGAATAAAACTCGTCCAAGAGCAACGTACAGTCGAGCTCACGTGCGGTCGAAACCCACGACGCGAGCTCGGGGCCGGTGATGGCTTTACCCGTGGGGTTACAGGGGTTCGACAAGAGCAGTGCGCCCAGACCGCGTCCCGAGATTTCGCGGCGCAGCGCGTCGAGCGAAAAATCGTAACCGTGCTCGGGATCGAGCAAGATGGGGATGGGGGTGAAGCGGCGGAAGATGTCGAGCAACTCTTCGTACGCCGTGTAGTCGGGCAAGAAGTGACCCAAATGGATCTGCCCGATCGCCGCGCAGGCGCGCATGATCGAGACGCGCCCACCGCCGCACACGGCCACGTTCTCGGCGCTGTACTGCGAGGGCATGCCGCGTCGGAACAAGTTGTTGTACATGCTGGCGACGGACTCGCGTACCTCCCATAAGCCGGCGACGGGCGCGTACTCTTGGTCGTTCAGCGTGATGTCCAGCTGCGTGACACGCGGGGGCGCGCCGGGCAACGGACCCGTCTCTGGTTGCCCTTGACCCAGGTTGCACCACTCGGGATCTTCAGAACGGAAGCCGGCACGCGTGGCCTCCGAAGTGACATAGATGACGCCGGTTCGCGGGACAGGACGAAACGCACTCGGTGCGCGCTCAGGGGAGTTTTCAGACATAGCCGTGGGGCACGCTAGCACAAAGGCGCGGCGTTCTTGCGTGCCAGGTTTTGCCGAGAACTATTTCGCCGAGCACTCAGCCGCCTTTGCCACGCTGGTGCCGGCATGGGCGGCTTCGCATTTGTTGGCGTAGGTTCGCCCGTCGCAGCCGCACACCGGCAGGTACTCGCGCGTGCACGCTTGCGGCTTCTTGCTGCAGATCCCGCCGGCATCGGTTGCGCCGCACTGAGAGCGGTAGGCGCAGTATAGACCCGCCGCGCAATCGCCGTGCACGCCGCGCGTCCCGCAGGTCTTGCCCTCGGCGATGCCAGAGCCGCTATCGCCTGCGCACGCGCCCTGCTGGGCGACCGACACGCCAACGCGGCTGGCAACGCAGGTGGTGGCGTACGTCTTGCCGTCGCAGCCGCACACGGGTGCAAACTCCATCGTGCACAGCTCCGGAATCGGTTGGCACGTGCCGGACATGTCGCCCGCGCCGCACTTGGCCGAAAGCGCGTACGAGCAAAACTGTTTTTCGGCGCACTTGATAGCTGCGATGCCGCCGCACATTTTGCCAGCGGCCGCTGCTGACGCAGGTGTAGCCGGCGCAGGCGCCGAGGCCGACGGGGGCGGCCCTGAGCTGACCACACCAGTGGGCGTCAGTACCGGCAGAGCGCCTGCCGTTGCCGTTGCAGTCGCGCTTGTCGGGTTGGCTTTCGCTGGAGCGCTCGCGGACGGCGTGGGCTGCGCCGAGCAGGCCACGAGGGCGGTCAACGACAGAAACGTCATGCACACCCGCATTCGCATCGGCTGGCCCATGCCGCAGCTCTAGCAACTCGGGCCACGCGGGTCGAGCGACAAGCGTGCCAACCAAAAGCCCCCGGGGGAGTCTTGCTGCTTCTGGGAAAGTTGGCTCTACTGCCGCCATGGCCAAGGCATTCGGGGAGTGGAAGGTGCTCGCGCATGGGCCGCTTTTGACGCTCGCGGACAACCTGCTCTGGGCACAAGGCTCCATACCGGGCATGTCGCTGAAGCGCTCCATGGTCGTCGTGCGCCTGAGCGATGGCAAGCTGGTAATCCACAACGGGATCGCCCTTTCGTCCGAGCAAATGGCCGAGCTCGAGCGCTTTGGAACGCCCGCGTTCTTGATCGTGCCGAGCGCTATCCATCGTTTGGACGCTCCCGCCTACAAGCAGCGCTATCCGGAGCTGCGGGTGTTCACGCCCAAGGGCTCACGCGCGCAGGTCGAGCAGGTCATTCAGGTCGACGGCGTGTACGAAGATTTTCCGCACAGCGACGTGCTGCGTCTCGAGACCCTGCACGGCGTTGCAGACAGCGAAGGTGCGCTGATCGTGCAGTCCCGCGACGGCGCCAGCTTGGTCTTGAACGATTGCATGTTCAACATGGACCGCAAGCGCGATCCCCTGGGCTTCCTGTTCACCACGCTCATGGGCTCCGCGCCGGGACCGCGCGTTTCGCGCTTGGCCAAGATGATGCTCATCAAAGACAGGAAAGCGCTGCGCGCGGATTTCGAGCGCTATGCCGCGTTGCCAGACTTGGTGCGCGTGATCGTCGCGCACGAGAAGGTGGCGAGCGGCGCGGAAGCGCGGGCCGCGCTGTTGCAAGCCGCCACTTACCTGTAATCCTGGTCGTCAAAGCCCGGTGATCGAATACACGAAGCTCGACTTGGGTGAGCGCAGCCAGCGGTTCGCGATCAGGGCGCGTTGCTCCTTGAACACGCCTTCGTCGTCGACCCAACGCTGTTTCAGGGCCATAGCTGCCGCCTTGTCGCCGCGGCCCTTGATTTGCAGCACTTGGCGGGCAAGCTCACTCGCGCCTGCGTTCCACTTGTCGAGTCGTACTTCGTAGCAGCCCATGTCGCTGCCGTTACCCGCCAGTTGCTTCGGCAACCATTCGACGGCGCCGCTCGTGGTCAAGCTGCCGAGCTGAATGGCCGCGAGTTGACTGTAGTTCTTGGGCCGACCTTGCGGGTCGTACATCCCTTGCGCGATCTGACCGAATGTCCAGGCCACCTCTTGCACGCGCGAGATGTCTGCCTCGACCTTGCTGATCAAGTGACGGTCGACGAGCGTGGCCGGTAAATAGAGCGCAGCGGTCTGCGCTTTGAGCTCTTCCAAAGTCGCGGCGAGTGGCCCGCCGAAGATCGCCGAATCGACCTTGCCGTTGACCTCGTAGTCGTGCGCTGGTCCGAGATTGTGCGCGGCCTCATGGAGCACGATGCCCATGATCGCAGGTTTCGGATCGGCTAGGGTCATGCTGGCCGTGCACAACAGTGAGCTCGTCTTTTCGCTCATTGCCTTTTGGCTGTCGTCATCCGTGTACAGGTTGGTCATGGTCACCGTGCGCCCACCCGTTTCGGCAACGGCACCCCAATTCGGCAACGATTGTCCGACGGTCGCGCCGATCGGCGTGCGGTTGTCGCCCGCGTTCAGCACGACGTCGATGAAATCCGGGAGTTTGAAGCCCACTTTGCGCGCTCGATAGGGCTTGCCCGCGAGTCGCGCCAGATCGTTTTCGAGCTCTTGCTTGATCGGCTCGAGGCGCTTGCGCCACGCGAGCGAATCCGGATTGATGCGCGCGAACGAAAGCGCAAACCCGGCCTTCCAGGCGCAGGGCTCGTAGTACACCTCGTCCGGTCCGACGCGCAGATAGTACTTGGAGTTGTCGCTGCCCATTTTCAGCCAAGCACGATTGGCGCGTTCCCAGTCATCGTCGCGGAAAGCTCGTGCCGCGTCGCTCAAGTAGGCTTTCAGCGCGGGCTCGGCGCTGCCCAGGTCGGCCGCCGCGGCATCGAGCTCGTTCGCGATCGCGCCCATCTCGCTCGGGTAGGCCTTGGAGTACTTGAGGCCCTTGAACGAATTCGGCTGCTCGCCTTTCACCACTAGCGCGAAATGGTCGAGCAGCTCGGCTCGGTTTTTCTGGCTGCTCAGCAGCTCGCAGAACTTCGGATCACTCTGTATTTCTGCAGGGTACAGGCCGAACACCGGTTTGGTCGGAAGCGGCAGCGCGTGGCACTCCGGAACCCGCTCGGTCTTGGGCGCTGCGCACTCGGGCCCTTGGTTGCGAAAGAACAAAGCCGCGCTGGCCGGATCGTTCGGCTCGAGCTGGGCCTCCAGCCCCGCAGTCCCCTTTTGTTTGGCGTAGATCTGCTCGAGCGAAACGGCCACGCGTAGCAGGTGCGCGACCAGCTTCTTGTCTGCCTCCGGTTGCTTGGAAAAATCGCTCTCGACCAGGGTCGGGCGACCCTGCAAAAGCTCGAGCCGCACCGCGGCGCGCCGCGCGAGCTGTTCCGGCGATAGACCGCTGGCAGGCTCGGGCTTTGCCATTCGTTCGTACAGCGAGCGGAACGCGTCCGTGAAACGCCCCTCGCCATCGACGAGCTCCGCGCGCGAGTACGCCGCGTAGCTCCAGGTGATGACCAGCTCTTTGGGCTGTAAGCTTCCGTCCGCGTTCGCGTCCGCGCGCCAGAAGAGGGGCAAATTGTGTTCGACTGCCAGACGATTGAAGTCCAAGCGCGTGATGCGATCGAAGCCAGGCGGCTGGAGCGCGCTGGACACCGCAGGCGGGGTGGCGGGTGGAGGCTGTGCGACCGGTGGACTGGCTTCGCCCGAGGCCTTGGGCTGACAGCCCGCGAGCAGTAGCACGGCGCAGCCAAAGGCGAGCCGAAGCTTCGACACTGACATGCGCGTCAGCATAGTCCGAGCGCAGGTTGACGTCGCTCGGAAACGCGGGCTCGCTTCCCAGACCGAGAGACATGAAAGCATTAGAACGTTCGATTGGTTTTGTTCTCGTTTTGGTTTTGACTGCCTGCGTGACCTCACCGCAAGTGCCCGACGCCCAAGTCCCCCCGACCGCAACGGCCGCCCCCGCGAAAGCGCCGGCCGCAGGCAACGCCTTTCTGAAGCCGAGCACGTTGCCCTATGAAATGCCGCCGTTCGATCAGATCTCGGACGAAAGTTATCGGCCCGCGTTCGAAGCGGGCATGGCCGAGCAGCGTAGCCAAATCGCCAGCATCGCGAACGACCCTGCCGCGCCCAGCTTCGAGAACACGATCGTCGCACTGGAGCGTTCGGGTCGGATTCTGTATCGAGTCTCGAACGTCTTCTTCAACCTGCAGGGGGCGAACACCAACCCGGAGCTCGACACCATCGCGCGGGACTTCGCGCCCAAGCTGTCCGAGCATCAAGACGCCATCTATCTGGACGCGAAGCTGTTCGCTCGCGTGAAGGCGCTGTACGACGCCCGCGAGGCGCTGCACCTCGATCCGGAATCCGCGCAGCTCTTGGCGCGCACGCACCTGCAGTTCGTGCGCGCCGGGGCCAACGGCTCGGACGCGGACAAAGCGCGCCTGCGGCAAATCAACGGACAACTGTCGTCACTCACCACGCAATTCCAGCAGAACGTACGCCAAGCGACGCAGGACGGTGCGGTCGTGGTCGATGGGTTGGCCGAGCTCGACGGTCTGTCCGCCGAACAAATCGGCGCCGCTGCAGCCGCCGCACAGGCGCGCAACCTGACCGGCAAATGGCTGATCAGCCTGCAAAACACCACCATTCAACCGCCACTCGCCCAGCTCAAAAATCGCGCCCTGCGCGAGCGCATCTACCGTGCCTCGATCGGACGCTCCAACGCGGGTACGGCCGACAACACCGCGCTCATCTTGCAGATCGTGCGCCTACGCGCAGAGCGCGCCAAGCTGCTCGGGTACGCAGACTATGCCGCTTATGTTTTGGAAGACGAGACCGCCAGCACCGCCAGCGCCGTGAACAAGCTACTCGGGGAGATTGCACCAGCGGCGATCGCCAAGGCCAAGCGCGAAGCCGCGGACATGCAAGCCCTGATCGATCAGCAAGCGAAGGCCCAGCACACTCAGACCTTCAAGCTCGAAGCTTGGGACTGGGCGTTCTACGCCGAGCAGCTGCGACAAGCGCGCTACGCCTACGACGAAGCGCAGGTGAAGCCCTACTTCGAGCTGAATCGCGTACTTTCCGACGGCGTATTCTACGCCGCCACGCAGTTCTACGGCATCACCTTCAAAGAGCGACACGACTTGCCTCTCTATCGCCCGGACGTGCGCGCGTTCGAGGTCTTCGATCACGACGGCGCACCACTTGCCCTGTTTTTCTGCGACTACTACGCGCGCGACAACAAGCAGGGCGGCGCCTGGATGAACTCCTACGTCGACCAATCGACCCTGCTCGGCAGCAAGCCCGTCGTCGCCAATCATCTGAATATCCCGAAACCCGCCGAAGGCCAGCCCACGCTGCTCACCTTCGACGAAGTCACCACGCTGTTTCACGAGTTCGGCCACGCGCTGCACGGCATGTTCTCGAACGTGAAGTACCAATCCCTGTCGGGCACCAACACCCCGCCGGACTTCGTGGAGTACCCCTCGCAATACAACGAAATGTGGGCCGATGAGCCAGCCGTGATCGAAAACTACGCGAAGCACTACCAAACGGGTGCAGCCATCCCCGCGCCCCTTCTGAAGCAGGTGCTCGCCGCGCGCAAGTTCAACCAGGGCTTTACTACCAGCGAATACATCGCCGCAGCGATCTTGGATCAATCCTGGCACCAAGTGCCGGCCGCGCACCTGGAACGGCTGCCCCAAACGCCCGAGCAAGTGATGCCCTTCGAGGCCGCCGCACTCAAAGCCGCAGGCGTCGATTTCGCGCCCGTCCCCCCGCGTTACCACAGCCCCTACTTCCTACACGTCTTCTCCAGCGGCTACGCAGCTGGCTACTACGCCTACCTGTGGAGCGATGTACTGGCTCGCGACACCGAAAGCTGGGTGCACAAGCACGGCGGCCTCAAACGCGAGAACGGCGATCTATTGCGCGCCAAAGTCCTCTCGCGCGGCCGCACCGAAGAGCCCTCGAAGCTCTTCCAAAGCTTCTACGGCGGCCCGCCAGACATCGAACCCCTGCTCGAGAGCCGCGGCCTCACGCTCGGCCCGAACAAGCCCCCACCCGCAAAACACTGAAGCTCCACCGGCCGCCTGGCAACGCACATCACAACGCGTTGAACGACTTCGAGAGGGCCGCCAAGATCGCCAAGATTTCCAAGATCGCCAAGAGCACAGAGCGACCCATCAACACGGAAGGCACCAAAGAGCTCGATGAGTTTTGGGGGTTAGTTCTTTGCGCCGCGCCCGGAGAATTTCACGGCAAGAATCGCTCGCAATAGTTTCGCGAGAGCCGAGAGCCGAGAGCCGAGAGCCGAGAGCCGAGAGCCGAGAGGGAAATTTTCTAGAGTTCCACGGCGAGCACCGCCCGGAACGTGCGACGCGAAGTCAGAGATGAAATTCTGACTTTCATCATGAGGCTGGTATCGGTTGTTTACAGCGACTCAGCGCGACGTGATCGGTGACCCCCAAAAACTCTGAGCGCTTGCTGCGGTGCATTCCGCGCTGCTGAGGCGCTGTAAGGACTTGGCGATCTTGGAAATCTTGGCGATCTTGGCGGCCTTCAGGGAGCCGTCGAAGGCCTTTACTGCGCGCGCTGGGCGAGGGGTTTCACCAAACTGAGCAGGTGTTTTGTGGGCGCATGGGGGAGCCGACTTTGCACGAGAAGGCTTCGCCGAATTGGGGCATGTTCGTGACTGGGCCGCGCACACGGAAGCGTGGCGGCGAGTGGGGGTTGGTTTGCACCACCATGCGCTCGAAGTCTGGCCGATAGACCGAGCACCAGCCTTGCGCAAAGCCCAAGAAGAACTGCTGATCTTCGCTCATGCCGTCGGCGACGATGGCTTCTTTCGCGCTCTTGCGCAGGGCTCGGTAGGCCTCGAATGCCAGCTTCAGGCCACCGTTGTCGGCGATGTTTTCGCCCAGCGTGAGCGCGCCGTTCAGGTGCAGGCCGGGCAACGCCTCGTAGGCGCCGTATTGCTTTTCCACGCACGAGATTTTGGTTTTGAATTTTTCGCTCGCAGCGCTAGTCCACCAGCTGGCAAGGTTGCCCTTGGCGTCGAATTGCGAGCCTTCATCGTCGAAGCCGTGCGTGAGCTCGTGACCGACGACCATGCCGATCGCGCCGACGTTGACGGGTAAGCCTTGATTGATGCCGTAAAACGGCGGTTGCATGATGCCCGCGGGGAACACCATCTGGTTGCGCTGGGGCTCGTAGTAGGCGTTCACGGTGGGCGCGCTCATCTGCCACTCCGTGCGATCGACCGCTTTGCCGACTTTGGTGAGCGCGCGTTTGAGCTCGTAGTTGCGCGAGCGCAGCGCATTTTGTGCGTAGGTTTTGGCATCCACGGGAAAGTCGTAGGCTTTCCACTTCTCCGGATAGCCGACCAGATAGGCGAGGGTGGCGAGCTTCTCGTGGGCGCGTGTGCGGGTTTCCGCGTCCATCCAATCGAGCGCGTCGAGGTCCGTGCCCATGGCGCGGCTGATCGCCGACACCATGGTTTCGGCCGATTGCTTGCTGTCACCCGGGAAGTGATCCTTGACGTACGGCTGGGCCAGGAGATCGCCGAGCGAGTCGTCGGTTGCGTGGACGCAGCGACGCCAACGAGGCGGTAGCTCGGGCTGGCCGGTCAGTGCCTGTTGCATGCGGAAGCGCTCGTCCACGAACGGCTTCGACAGCAGTGATGCGGTACCGTGCACGATTTGCCACTGCAAGTAGCTTTGCCAAACGGCGGGCTTGGTCGTCGTGATCAGCGCTTGCAGGCCTTCGAAGAATTTGGGCGCGGTGACGATGATGTTTTGGATCGCCGGAAAGCCGATGCCCTGCCAATAGCCGTCCCAATCGAAGGCGGGCAGCGCCTTGGCGACGCCCGAGCGGTTGAGGCGATTGAACATGGTCTTCGGATCGCGACGCTCGACCTTGGTTTTCGAGATTTTGGCCAGCTCCGTCTCCAGATTGAGGACGTCGACCGCTGCTGCCGCCGCGCGCTTTTCCGGAATGCCCGTCAGCACCAGCATGCGCGCGACGTGCTCGCGATAGGTTGCGAGCAACTTCTTCGAGCCTTCATCGTCGCGCAGGTAGTAGTCGCGATCCGGCAAGCCGAGGCCATTCTGATCGAGGCCGGCGATCCAGCGCGTCGCATCGTCCGCGTCTTGTGTGGGCGATGTATCGAACAGGGGGGTGATGCCGACGGCGTGCAGCTCGGTCACCACGGCGGACAAGCTCTTCGCGTCCTTCACGCTGGCGGCTCGGTTGAGCAGCGCGCGGATCGGTTGCACGCCTGCCCGGTCGACGCCCGCTTCGTCCATGCACGCGCCGTAATACGCGCCCAACTTCTTGATCACGGGGTCGGAAGAGCCCGGCTTCGTTGCTTCTTCCAAGATGCGTTTGAGCTCGAGCTCGTTGCGCTTTTGAATCTCGTTGAAGGAGCGCGACCAGCCGGGCTCGTCCGCGGGGATCTGCACGGTTTTCAGCCAATTACCGCACGCATACTGATAGAAATCCGTGCACGGGTCTTGGCTGCGATCGATCGCCAACGGATCGAGCCCCACGCTCGCCAAGGTCACGTTCACGATCGGCTTCTTGGGCGCTGCCGCGCTCGGCGCGATCGTCGGCACGGGCGCGGGTTGACCTGTGACCACGGCTGCCGGCGCAGTGCCCCCACAGCCCGTGAGCAGCGCGCCGGCCGCGGGCAGGGCTGCGGTCGCGAGCCAGGAGCGAAAGGGACGTGCGCGGAAGCTCGAGGTCTGCATGCTGCGCGCAGCGTAGTGCGAAGCTCGAGCCTTTTCCAGGCCTATGCGCGCTTCGCGCCGCGCCCGGGCTCGAGCCACAGCTCGCGCCCGACGGCCCACAGCGAAAGTCCGATGAGCGCGAACGGAATCAGCGACAGCAGATCCGAGTGCTCGCCTTCGAAGAACGGGTTGTGCGCCGTGGCCCATTGCTCGAGGCTGCGATTGGTATTGCTGAGCACACCTGCCATGAATGCAATCACGATGCCGGCGATCGCTCCGCCCGCGATGTAGCCAGAAGCCAGCAGCACGCCCGGGCTCTTGTCGCCCTCGGCCGTCAGCTCTTCTTCGCTCAGCTTTCGCGCGGCATTTTTGCGTCGCAGGTAAAAGTCGACCAAACCGCGCAAGAGCCCGCCGACGAAGATGGGCGAGGTCGACGAGAGCGGCAAATACACGCCGACGGCGAACGCCAGTGAGGGGATGCCACTCAGCTCGAGGACGACCGCGATCATGACGCCGAGTAAGACCAGTGCCCAAGGCAACTGCTGATTCAGGATACCCTTGATGATGTACGAGATCAGCGTGGCTTTGGGCGCGTTGAACTTGGTCACGCGCGAGCCGTCCGGGCGTTCGCGATGCGTGCCGTTGATCCCGGGGTCGATCAAGTACGCCGCGCGTCCGTCCTCGCCCACCAGGTATTTTCCGGGCTGGCCATGCACCGCGTCCGTCTTTTGCCAAACGAAGAGCTCGCGCGCATCCTGGCTTGCTTGCGGCCCTTGCAGCTTTTCCTTGTGCGTGAGCGCGGACACATCCGTGTGCAGGTCGGCGTCGAACGTGCGGCGAATGGCCAACACCGGCGCGCGAGTCTGGCTGGCCACCAAGTATTCACCGGGCAATAACGCGCCCTCGGCGGTTGGCAGCGAAAGCAAGCGATACTCGCCCTTTTCTTGCGGCTGTTCGCCTTCGTACTTGGGCAGCGCGCCGAAGCGCTCAGCCGACAGCGGCGTCGTTTGCGCGACGTGCTCGAAGCTCACGGGAGTGACATAGACCGTAGCCGCGTCGTTCAGTTTCAGTAGGATGGGGCCCAGCAGCAGCGCAGAAGCCAGCGCGCCCACCAGGATCGAGATCTGCTGCAGGCGCGGCGTTGCGCCGATCAGAAAGCCCGTCTTCAGATCTTGCGAAGTGGTGCCGCCGTTCGAAGCCGCGATGCACACGATGGCGCCGACCGAGAGCGCGGTCACGTAGTAACTCGGCCCGGTCCAGCCCAAGAGCAGGAAGATGGCACACGTGAGCAGCAGCGTGGCCACTGTCATGCCCGAGATCGGATTGGAGGAAGAGCCGATTTCGCCCGTCAAGCGCGAGGACACGGTCACGAAGATGAAGCCGAACAGCACGATCAACAGCGCACCCGCCAAGTTCATGTTCAAGCGCGGCGCGATCACGATCGCGGCGATCAACGCGATCAGGCCCACGCCCACGAACTTGATCGATAGATCTTGGTCCGTGCGCAGTCCCTCGTGCGCGTTCGGAAGCGCGCTCTTCTTGCCCAGTAAATCGCCGAGCCCCCCGCGCAAGCCCTGCCAAATCGTCGGCAGCGCGCGCACCAAGCTGACCACGCCGCCCGTCGCCACCGCGCCGGCGCCGATGTACAGCACGTACGCCGCGCGGATCTGATCCGGCGCCATTTGACTGATGGGTATCAGCCCGGGCGCGAGCGGGTGCGGGTTTTCTCCACCGAAAAATGCGATCGCGGGGATCAACACCAAGTACGCGAGCACCCCGCCCGCGCACATCACGGACGCGATCCTAGGCCCGATGATGTAGCCCACGCCCAGCAGCTCCGGCGAGATCTCGGCCGCAATCGAGCCAGTTTTCAGGGGTGCGGCGAAGATTTTCTCCGGCACTTCCTTCCACAGCTTCAGCGCCGACATCAGCACCTTGTACAAAAGGCCCATCAGGAAGCCGGCCAAGATGGTCCTGCCTCCGCTGACCTCCTCGATGCTCGAGTCAGCGGTCGCGGCAGCGGCGCGCGATTCTTCGGACGCGCCCGCCTTCAACACTTCGGCGCACGCGGTGCCTTCGGGATATTTGAGAATGCCGTGCTGCTCCACGATCAACGCGCGACGCAGCGGGATCATCATCAGGATCCCGAGTAAGCCACCCAACACCGAGACCAGCGCGACGCGTACCAGCTCGAGATCGAAGCCCAAGATCATGATCGCCGGCATGGTCACGCCAATGCCGAACGCGATCGACTCACCGGCAGAGCCCGCGGTCTGCACGATGTTGTTTTCCAGGATCGAGCGGTTGCGCAGGCCGAACTTGGAAAGTACGCGAAACAGCGCGATCGAAATCACCGCCACCGGGATCGAAGCGCTCACGGTGAGCCCCACCTTCAACACCAAGTACAGCGAAGAGGCGCCGAACACGACACCGAGCAACGTCCCGGCAATCAGTGGCACGAGCGTGAGCTCCGGCAAGTTCGCCGCAGCGGGGATGTATGGCTTGAACGCATGCCCCGGGTGGGGATGGGGTGCTTCCGGAGTCGGGGCGTCGGGCGTCTCGGACGACATGCCTGTTGCTTTATCGCGTTTCGGGCCGGCGCGGCCGACGAAACTGCGCGATTGCCTGTTTCGATGCTCAGCGAGCGGCAAGCGTGCCGCGCAGCAAGCCTTGGGCGTCTCGGACAGCTGCTAAAAAACTAGCACCAAGCGCTTGCTAAAATTTTAGCACCAACCTAGGCTGCTCGTGATGGCCAAGCCGCCGCTGACGCGCCGCGAGCGCGAAATCATGGATATCGTGTACCGCTTGGGCCGAGCGAGCGCGCAGGACGTGCTGGAGAATTTGGCCGACGCGCCGAGCTATTCGGCGGTGCGCGCGCTGCTCCGGCTGCTGGAAGAGCGCGCTCACGTGCGGCACATCGAGGAGGGCGGGCGGTACGTGTTTTTGCCGGCGGTGCCTCGCGCCGAGGCGCGGCGCAAGGCATTGTCGCACGTGGTCTCCACGTTCTTCGGCGGCTCGGTGGAGGAAGCCGTGCTCATGCTGGTGGAGTCTTCGCGCAACAAGCTCACTTCGGAAGAGCTCGATCGCTTGGCTGAAATCGTCGAGCGAGCACGCAAGGAGGGAAAGTAGTCATGCCTTTTGTTTCATTCCTGGGCATCGTGCTCAGAGCCTCGTTCTTGCTCGCGCTTTCGTTGGCCGTGCTGCCGGCGCTGCGCTCGGCATCGGCTTCGTTGCGCCGCTTTCTGGTCCTGCTGGGGCTGACGGCAGCGCTGCTCGTACCGTTGCTGAGCTGGGCACTTCCGGGGCGACCCGTGGTGCACGTCACGGCGCCCGCGCTCGCGGGGCACGTCGTGGCCGAAGCCTTGTCGACCCACGTCGCCTCGCACCCGCCGCTCGTCGTCGAGTCCGCGGCTGCCGAGCCAGCGTCCTTCCAGCTGAGCCCAAGCGCTTGGCTGTTTTTGGCGTGGGCGGCCGGCGCGCTGTTCGTCGCGGCTCGCAGCTTGCGTGCGGCTCTATGGGCTTTTCGGCTGCGCAGGGCAGCCAGCCCGGGGCAGGCGGGCGTGGGCATCAGCGCCGCAATCGAAGCGCCGGTGGTGGTGGGCGTGCTGCGCCCGATCGTGCTCTTGCCGACTTCGTCAGGGGCTTGGAGCGAGGAACGCCTGCAGGCGGTGCTGGTGCACGAGCGCTCACACGTCCGTCACCACGATGGTTTAGCGCTGCTGATCGCGCAGCTAGTCTGTGCCCTGTATTGGTTTCAACCGCTGGCCTGGCTGTCGCGCAGCCGGTTGCGCCGCGAATGCGAGCTCGCCGCGGATGAAGCCGTCATCGCCACAGGCCTGCGTGCGACCAGCTATGCGCAGCACCTGCTCGAGATCGCGCGCGGGCTCGTGCCCGTCGCTGGCATTGCGATGGCGGCGCGCCCGTCCGAGCTTTCTCGGCGCATCCAAGTGTTGCTTTCGCGCGACAGGCTGCCCCCGCCCTTCACGCGCGGGCACGCCCTGTGGCTCGGCGCGGCGGCGCTAGCGGTGCTCGGTTGCGTCGCCTGCGTGGCTGCCTCAGCCAAGCCCGTAGCCGCGTCGAGCAGCGCGGCTGTGCCAGTCGGCGCCATCGACGCCCGTCTGCAGGCGATCACCGACGAGGAAGCGCGCCGCGTGCACAGTGAGTGGAGCGCCGAGCGCGTGGCGATCCTCGTGCTCGACGCGCACACCGGCGCGCTGCTCGCCAGCTCCGACGATGCGCCCGGAAAACCGATCGTGCCGGCGTCGACCTTGAAGCCGCTCGCGGTGGCCATGGCTCTGGACGCCGATCTGATCACCCCCGAGCAGCGCTTCGACTGTGGCAACGGTTCGCGCAACTACGGCTCGCTCGTCCTGCGCGACTGGGCAGCATACGGTTCGCTCGATGCTGGCGAGATCCTGGCCATGTCCTCGAACATCGGCGCTTCGCGCATCTTCGACGTGCTCGGCGGCGCACGCCTGGGCGACGGCTTGCGGCGCTTCCGCGTCGACGCACCGCCCGAGTTTCCCAGTGGAACCATGAAGGGCGCGATCAACGCGCTGGGTTCGGCCAGCACCACGACGCCATTCGCGCTGGCTTCCGCCTACGGGGTGTTCGCCAACGACGGCCTGTTCCCGGCTGCCGGCAGCGCGCCCGAACGCGTGATCAAAGCATCCACCGCAAAGACCCTGCGGGCCATGCTCGAAGGCGCGGTCAGCAGTGAACGCGGCACGGGTAAGGCGGCCGCGGTCGTGGGCGCGCGCGTGGGCGGAAAAACCGGCACGAGCGACCCGGATTGCTGCGTGGAGGAGAGCGCTGTGTTCGCAAGCTTCGTCGGCATCGTGCCGATCGATGCGCCGCGCTGGGTGATCTACGTGGGCGTTGCTAAGCCGAACAAGGACGGCACGGGCGCGACGGTCGCGGCGCCCACGTTCAGCCGCGTCGCGACGCGGGCGCTTTCGCTTTGAACGCTTGCGCTCGATATTCGCGATCGAGCAACGCGAACACGACGCTGTCCGTCCACTCGCCCTTGAGCCAAGTGACCTCGAGAAAGTGCCCTTCACGGCGCAAGCCGAGCTTTTCTGCGACCCGCAGCGATGCCCGATTGCGCGGGTCGATGTCGACGAAGATGCGATGTAGCCGCAGTTCTTCGAAGCCAAACCCGAGCACCGCTCGCCCGGCTTCTGCCGCGTAACCCTGGCCCCACGCTTCTCGGGCCAGCACGTACCAGAGCATGGCTTCGCTTTGCTCGCTGTCGCTCAGTTTCATTCCGCAACAGCCGATTAATTGCGCGTCTGCACTTTTGACCAGCGCAAACTCGAACATGCCGCGAGCCTTGCCCTGCGCCTGCGCGCGGACAGCCTGGATATTCGCGAGGCTCTCCGCGAACGACCGCACGCCGTGCGAGGCATAGCGCACGACCGCGGGGTCAGCCTCATACCGATTCACGAGAGCGGCGTCACTCTCGACGAATTCACGCAGGATCAGCCGCGGCGTGTGCAGAGCCATCGCAGGTTCGAGTTTTCAAGGAACGAAGTTTCGGGATGATGTCGCTACCAATCTGCATCGCAACCGAGCCTGAAAATAACAAAAAGCTCATTTCAATCCTCTCGGAAACTCAGTCATAAAGGATGACCGGGACGTCGCGCGTCGGGCGCGTGTAGGAGTTCGAATGGCGAAGCTCAATCGGTTGGCCGTGGTGTTTTCATGCGCGCTGGTGACGGCCTGCGGTTCGACGTCGACGCCGCAAGAAAGCGACCCGAGCTCGACAGGGCAGTGGCTGTCGGGCGGGCGCTTCGCTTTCGGCAAAGCGCGCCTGGTCAAGCCTGCTTTCACGCCCCACGCGCTGAGTCACAAGCCCGTGAAGGTGATGCTCGAATTGGCGGCCGATCCGATCACCATCGTGCAATCGTTGCGGCTCGATCGAAAGCTGAATACCGACGAAAAGCAGCTGATCCGTGACAAGCTTCGTAATGCTCAGGGCGTGTTGGAAGCGCAAGTGGGAAGCCTGGGCGGCCGTGTGCTGCGCAGCTATCAGAATTCGTACAATGGGTTGGCCGTGCAGGTGCAGCGCGAGCGCGTGAGCGGGCTAGCAAAGCTGCCCGGGGTGGTAGGCGTGCACGAGATCCGGCTGATGAAGCGCGGTACCACGAATGCCGTGCCATTGGTCGGTGCGCCGGCCGTTTGGCATGGAGCGCCCGGCTTCCACGGCGAGCACGTCAAAGTCGCCATCTTGGACACCGGTATCGACTACACGCACGCCGACTTCGGCGGCCCGGGCAGTGTGGCGGCATACGCAAGTGCGCACGCCACCGAGACCGCACCCGCCGCGCCAGCGCTGTTCGGGGCGAAGGCACCGCGTGTCAAGGGCGGCATCGATCTCGTGGGCGACGCCTACGACCCGGGCAGTGAGGACCCCGAGATCGCCACGCCGCATCCCGATCCGAATCCGCTCGACTGCAATGGGCACGGCTCGCACGTGGCCGGCATCGCTGCTGGCTCGGGCGTGACGACTACGGGCTCGACGTACCGCGGTCCCTACGATGCCTCCACCTATTCCCGCGCGTTCCGTATCGGTCCGGGCGTCGCGCCCAAGGCGGACTTGTATGCGGTGCGCGTCTTCGGCTGTGAAGGGGCGACAGACGTCACGATCGACGCCATCGAATGGGCGGTCGATCACGACATGGATGTGATCAACCTGTCACTCGGCTCGCCTTTTGGCGATGCAGACGAGCCCGTGGCGATCGCTGCGCGGAACGCCGTCCGTTCGGGCGTGGTGGTGGTGGCCGCCGCGGGCAACTCCGGGAACGTTCCGTACCTGGAGAGCACTCCGGCCAGTGGCGACGGCGTGATCAGCGTCGCCGCCACGGACGCGTCGCCGACGCTTCCAGGTGCCAGCCTGAACCTCCGAGCTCAGTCGGTTGCGGCGCAGAACTCGAACGGCGCGGTGTTTGCGGACGACACGTCGTACCGCGTGGTCGTGCTCGGCACGCCCGACGACGTGGGCGTTGGTTGCGCCGCGGCGGACTACGATCGTCCGGACGTTCCGGGTGCGCTGGTGATCACGTTGCGCGGGGTTTGCGATCGCGTCGACCGCGCTCGGCTCGGGCAAGCCGCGGGCGCGGCTGCGGTCGTGTTGCTCAACAGCGAGCCGGGCTATCCGCCGATCGAAGGAGAGATCGCCGGCGTGAGCATCCCATTCTTCGGCGTGCGGCAGGAGGACGGTCCTCTGCTGCTAGCCGCGTCGAGCTCGATTGCGAGCAATATCGCCCTGCAAAACCCGGGTTTCCGTGCGGTGGCTGGCTTCTCCAGTGGCGGTCCGCGCTTTGCCGATAGCGAGCTCAAGCCGAACGTGATTGCGCCGGGCGTGGCCGTGGTTTCGGCTGCGGTCGGCACGGGCTCGGGTGCGCTCACGGGCTCGGGGACTTCGATGGCTAGCCCGGTCGTTGCTGGCGTCGCAGCGCTCGTTCGTCAAGCGCATCCCACTTGGTCCGCGCGCAAAATCGCCACCGTGATCAGCAACACTGCGGCCCCGAGCGACGTGACCGCGTACGCCACGCGGCTTGCAGGAGCGGGCCTCGCGCAAGCAGCATCCGCCGTCAAGAGCGGCGCGATCGCATCATCCGCCCGGGCTCCGGCGGTCAGCTTCGGCTTCGTCGAGTTGAAAGAGCGGGCGCGTCTGCGGGACGAGATCACGGTCGTCAACGAAGGTCGGACGACCATGCAATTCAATGTCTCGATCCCTGCTGCCTTCATCCAAGGCGTGCCGCACAGCGTGACCGTATCCAAGACCAAGTTGCGTATTGGCGCTGGCGACAGCGAAAGCTTCAGCCTCGAGCTGACACTGCCCGTGCCCAACGTCGACCCGCTTGCGTTCAACGACTTCGCCGGCATCGTCGAGCTCACACCCGCCGACGCGAACAGCAACCACGGCGTCGCGCTGCGTGTGCCGTATTACGGAGTCGCGCGTCCAGAAGCGAACTTGGACGCAGAGCTCGAGCCCGCGCCGACGCCCAAGAGGCCGAACGGTCAGCTCGAGCTGTCCAATCCCCGCAGTCCAATCCCCGGCACCGCGGACGTATACGCTTGGGGCATCGAGGGCGACAAGGATCTGAAATCGTGCAACGACGTCCGCGCCTTGGGCGTGCAATCGCTGGAAAATGGCGAGGATGGCCCGTGGCTGGTGTTCGCCTTCGATGCCTATCGCCGCTGCTCGAACTCGGCGATCAATGAATACGACATCTTGATCAAAAACGAGCTGGGGCAAGAGTTCGCAGTCGTCGGTGTCGACCAGGGCCTGCTCGAGGACGACTATCCAAACGGGGTGTTGGTTACCGCGGTCTTCGACGTACAGACTGGGCTTGCCTATGAGCTACCCGCGGTCGCTGCCACTGACTCGGCGACCGTGCAGCTCGCAGCGCCCGCTTCGCTGCTTGGTTTGACCGGCGACGCCGCGCGCTTCAGCTACAGCACCCAAACCTTCAACTTGGCAGGCGAGGGGAACGACGCGCCCGCAGGCGTTGCCAGCTTCAATGCCTACGCGAGCTCCCTCCGCGGTCTGGGTCAGTACGTGGCAGTCGACGGGAACAGCAAGACCAGACTCCCGATCGGCGTGAACGCTGCGGAATTCGCCAGCACCCCGAGCAAGGGGCTGCTCGTGCTACTCGCTGAAAACGCTCCTGGGGCAAAGCAGGCCGAGCTGCTACCGCTGCGGTTTTTCAAACACTGATCGAAGGGCCCAGGCCACTTGCGGTCGGCCCCGGACGGAGGGCATAGTCCCCGCCGCAGATGGGCACGAAATGGCTGCTGATCGCTTTGCCTCTGATCGTTTTCGGGGTGCTCGTTCAGTCGGCTTTTTGGGTGCCGACCTACGCTAGCCAGACGCGGGGCAATCCGGCACGGCTCCGCACGTTCTTGCGCGCCTCCATCGGCGACGCGAAGGTGCTAAATCCGGTCATTTACTCGGACGCTAGCTCGGGGGAGGTCATGGCGGGCATCTTCGAAGGCCTGGTCGATGCCGACCAGAACCTGAAGCTGGTCGGCCGCCTCGCCGACCACTGGCAGATCCGTGAGGACGCCTACGTGGCTGCCCTGCCGGAGCGAAAGCTGCCCGATGGGCGGCCCGCTACCGCGGCTCACATCGCGTCCTTGATCGAGGCTGCTTGGAAGGGCGCGCGCCTGGATGGCATCGAGGCGAGCATTCAGGGGCTGGAGCTGGTGCCGGAAGAGACGCGCGTGCTGACCGAGAGCACGCTCGCCTCGGATGCCAAGGGCAAGCAGGTGCCGACGGACGTCGAGCTCACCATAGCCGTGCCCGAGCGAGTGAGGATTCACCTGTCCAAGGTCGAGTCGCAATTGTTCAAAAAGCTCGAGCCAGTGTTGGGCTCGGGCTACTTTCGAGATTACCCGTTCGGCGCTCGTTTCAAGGCCAAGGACCCTCGCTTGCTTCAGCAGCTGAGCGAAAAGCTGCCGGACTTGCTGGGGATCGGCGAACACAATCCGATCGTCACGTTCTATTTGCGACCTGGTGTTCGTTGGCATGACGGCGTGCCCTTCACCGCTGAGGACGTGAAGTTCACGTATGAAGCGCTGGTGAGTCCGCGCAATGCTTCACCGCACGCTTCCTCGTACGAAAAGATCAAGTCGGTCGAAGTCGTCGATGAGTTGACCGCGCGGGTTACGTACAGCCGGCTGTACGCGCCGGCCCTGATCGATTGGATGATCGGCCTGATCCCCAAGCATTTGCTGGATGACGCCGCGCTCGAGCGCGAGATGGCCAAGGCTTCGCTCTCGCCGGCAGCGCGCGCGACCTTCTCGGTCCGAAATTCGGAGTTCAACCGCCACCCCGTGGGCACCGGACCGTTCCGCTTCGCGGAGTGGCATCCGGACCAGTTCATTCGCTTACGACGCAATGAGGGCTATTGGGGCGCGAAAGCGGAGTATCTAGACGTATTCTTTCGCGTCATTCCGGACTACTTGACCATGGAGCTCGAGTTTCAGGCCGGCGCTCTAGACCGGTACGACGCGCCCCCGCATCAAGCCGCGCGCTATCGGAATAATCCCGCGTATCACTTGCTCGCCAGGAAACGCGGTTCCTACAGCTACATTGCCTACAACTCGAGGCGACCGCAGTTTCAGGACGTGCGCGTGCGTCGCGCGTTGGGCATGGCAATCGACGTCGACAGCATCATCAAATACGTGCTCTCGGGTGAAGGCAAGCGCGCCACCGGGCCCTACTATTCGAACACGCCGTTCAACGATCCGAGCGTCGAGCCGCTAGCCTACGATCCAGCCAAGGCACTGGCCTTGTTGGCGGAGACGGGCTGGAAGAAGAATGCGCGCGGCATGCTCGAGAAGGACGGTAAGCCCTTCCAGTTTACGTTGGTCACCAACAACGGAAACCCACAACGAAAAGCCATCATGACCATCGCCCAAGAGGCGTGGCGCAAGCTCGGCATCGATTGCAAAATCCAAGCCTTCGAATGGACGGTTTTTCTCGAAGATTTCGTGCACAAGCTCAACTTTGACGCCGTCGTGCTCGGCTGGTCCGGCGGTGAGATCAACCCCGATTTGTATCAAATCTGGCACTCGAGTCAGGGGGGGCAGTATCACCTCAACTACCCCGGCTACGACAATCCGCGCGTCGACGAGCTGATCGTACGCATTCGTGACGAATACGATTTCGACGCGCAAGTCGCGCTGACGCACCAAGTGCATCGCTTGATCGCAGGCGATCAACCGTACACGTTTCTGTATGAACCAGTAGAGCCGATCGCAATCGACAAGCGCATCGCCTTGGTGGAACACCAGCCGGATGGCAGCGAGGCATATCGAAAGATCGAGCCCACGCCTTCTGGCTCGATCGACTTCTACTTCCCGAAATGGCGCAAGCTCGCGCAGGAGCCCGAATATGCTCCGTAGAATCGAGTGCCGCTGATGTGGCGCTTCCTAGCGCGTACGATCGTGCAGCGTTTGCTGCTGTTGGTCGTGATTTCGATCGTGTCACACACGGTGATTCACCTCGCACCGGGCGAGCCCAGCGAGGTCGACTCGATGAACCCGATGATGAAAGCCGAGGACATAGCGCGCATCCGCAAGTCGTTCCACCTGGATGACCCGATTTATCTGCAATACCTGCACTGGATGAAGGATTTGTGCACCGGGGAGCTCAAGTCGTTCCGTGACGGCTTGCCGGTGGTGCCCAAGATCTGGGAGCGCTTCCTGAACTCCCTGCCGCTGTTTTTGTGCACGACCGCGATCGTGTGGACGGCATCGTTCCCGATTGGCATTCAGGCGGCATTGAAACGGGGCTCTCGCTACGACCGCTCGACCACGTTCATCGCTTACACCCTGATTTCGATCCCTGGCTTCTTCTTGTCCTACGTGCTGATCCTTTGGGTCGTGCGCATCTTTCATCTGCCAGTGATTGGGCTGCACACGTTCGGCACGGAAAGCGCCACCGGCGCGCTGAGGTTGATGGACCACATTTGGCATCTGGTGATCCCGTCGCTGATGGCCGCGTTGACCGGCATCGCCGTGCTCTCGCGCTACGTGCGCGCGCAAATGCTGGAGGTGCTGGAGCAAGACTACGTGCGCACCGCACGCGCCAAGGGGCTCGACGAGGTGCACGTGGTCTACGGCCACGCCCTGCGCAACGCGCTCTTGCCGTTCGTGACCATGTTCGGCTTGCTCTTGCCGGGCTTGATCAGCGGTTCTGTGATTTTCGAGCAGATCTTCGCCTGGCCGGGCCTCGGCTTACTCGGCTACGAGGCGATTTTGGCTCGTGATTTCCCGGTGATTCTGACGCTCAACTTCATGGCCGCCGCGCTCACGCTGCTCGGCATTTTGTTGTCCGACATCCTGTACGCGCTGGTCGATCCGCGCATTCGGCTCGAATGAGTATGCCGACCGATCCCACGGATGCGAGCGCCGCGCTGACCCCCGTGCGCGCGGACGCGGAAGCATTGGGCATCGCCGAGACGCCCGCGCAACAGCTCTGGCGCACGTTTCGCAAGGACCGGCTGGCGATGCTCGGTCTGTACGTGCTGTTCGTGTTGTTCGTCGTGGCGCTGGTCGGCGACGTGCTCACCAGCTGGTGGGTGGTGTTCGACCCGACAACGGTGCGTTTGCCGGACAAGCTGCTGCCTCCGCTCAGCCCTGCCTCGGCCGCGCTGGCCAAGGATTTGCTGCCGCCCTTTCATTCCTACCCGTTCGGCACCGACGAGCTCGGTCGCAACGTGTTCGCGCGTATGCTGCAGGGGACGTTCGTGTCGCTGTCGGTGGGCGTGGTTGCCGTCAGCATCTCGCTCGGTATCGGCGTGACCGTGGGCGGCTTGGCCGGCTTCTACGGACAGCGCAAGCTCGGCCCGTTCAGCGTGGATTCCTGGTTGATGCGCTTCACCGACGTGGTGCTGTGTTTTCCGACCTTTTTCTTGATCCTCACGGTGGTCGCGCTGCTGCCGCCCAGCATCTACAACATCATGATCGTGATCGGCATCACCAGCTGGATGAGCACTGCGCGCTTCGTACGCGCGGAGTTCCTCGCGTTGCGTGAGCAGGATTTCGTTACCGCCGCCAAGGCGCTCGGGCTCCCCGAATGGCGGATCATCTTCCGGCACATGATCCCGAACGCGATGGCCCCCGTGCTCGTGTCCGCGACGATCAACGTCGCGCACGCCATTCTGACCGAATCGGCGCTGTCGTTCCTGGGCTTTGGCGTGCGCCCGCCGTACGCCACTTGGGGCAACATCTTGGCCGATGGTCGCTCGTACATCTTCGATGCACCCTGGTTGTTTCTGATTCCAGGCTCCGCCATCTTGCTGGTGGTGCTGGCCTTCAACCTGGTCGGTGAGGGCCTGCGCGACGCCCTGAACCCGAAATTGCGAAAGCGAGCGAGTTGATGACGAGTGAGCCCTCGGCGCTGCTCTCGATTCGCGACCTGCACGTCGAGTTTTCGACGGATGCCGGACCAGTGCCCGCGGTGCGCGGCGTCGATCTCGAGATCGCCGCCGGCGAAACCGTGGCTTTGGTCGGTGAATCGGGCTGTGGGAAATCCGTGACTGCCATGTCGGTCATGCGCTTGACCCAGGGACGCATCGCCGCGGGCAGCATTCATTTCCAAGGCCGCGACCTGGCCAGCTTGCCCGACGGCGAAATGCGCAGCATTCGTGGCGGGCAGGTCGGCATGATCTTTCAAGAGCCGATGACCTCGCTGAACCCCGTGTTCACGATTGGTCGCCAACTCGAGGAGGTCGTGGTTCTGCATCAGCAACTGAGCGCGCGAGCCGCACGCGCGCACGCGCTCGAGCTGCTGCAGCGCGTCGGTATTTCCGCGCCTGAGCGCCGCATCTCGCAGTATCCGCACGAGCTGTCCGGCGGCATGAAGCAACGCGTGATGCTGGCCATGGCCATTGCGTGCCGCCCACGGCTGCTCATCGCCGACGAACCAACGACCGCGCTCGACGTCACGATTCAGGCGCAAATCATGGAGCTTTTGCGCGAGCTCAAGCAAGAGCTCGGCATGGCGGTGCTGCTGATCACGCACGACCTGGGCCTGGTGGCTCACTTTGCCGAGCGCGTGCTGGTGATGTACGCAGGAAAAATCGTCGAGCAAGGCTCGGTGCGTGACATCTTCAAACGCCCCTCGCACCCGTACACCCAGGCACTGCTCGCCGCGCTGCCGGATCCGTTGAAGCCTGGCAAGCGCCTGCAAGCGATCCCGGGGCGCGTGCCCACGCCAGCGATGTTGCCCGCAGGGTGCGCGTTTTGTGCTCGCTGTGCCCACGCCTTCGAGCCTTGTGCGGCCCGGCAACCGCCGCTGTTCGAGCTCGGTGAAGGGCACGGCGCGGCCTGCTTCTTGCGAGAAGGAAGCGTAGCACCGGGTCGACCGTGACCTGAGCCGGGCCCGATTTGGGGCTCGGAGCGAGCACCGGGATGCAGCGAGCGCGGGCGCAGGCGCGAGCGCCTAGGCCGCCTACTGCTTCTGAATCGCAGGGTTGTGCTAGCGTGCGCGTCAGCGCTTGCCCATGTCGTCAGCTGCTTCAGCTCTGGTTACTGCGGACGTTGCGCCGAGTGCGGCGCTCGTCGAAGTGAGCGGCCTGCGCAAATATTTTCCGGTGACGGGAGGGCTGTTCGGTCGCGTCGTCAACCAGGTACGGGCAGTGGAGGACGTCACGTTCACGATCCGGCGTGGTGAGACGCTCGGGCTGGTCGGGGAGTCGGGCTGCGGGAAGACCACGGTCGGGCGCATGGTGTTGCGCTTGCTGGAGCCGACAGCCGGGAGTGTGCGCTTCGCGGGTCGCGATCTGTCCACGCTCGGCCGCTCGGAGCTGCGCCAAATGCGACGACGAATGCAGCTCGTGTTTCAGGATCCTTACTCGTCCTTGAATCCGCGCCGCACGGTGGGCGACGCGATCGGCGAGCCGTTGTTCGTGCACGGGCTGGCCAAGGGCGCCGAGATCGATCGCAAGGTGAGTCAACTGCTGGAGCGCGTCGGTCTGCCGGGCAGCTATCGCAGCCGCTATCCGCACGAGTTTTCGGGTGGGCAAAGGCAGCGCGTATGTATCGCGCGCGCACTGTCGCTCGAACCGGAGCTGATCGTTTGCGACGAAGCGGTGTCCGCGCTCGATATCTCGATCCAAGCGCAAATCCTCAATCTTCTTGGTGATTTGCAGGACGAATTGGGGCTCACCTATCTGTTCGTCAGCCATAACCTCAATGTCGTGCGACACGTCGCCGATCGCATCGCAGTGATGTACTTGGGCAAGCTGGTCGAGGTGGCAGCGGCGGGCGACTTGTTC
>Ga0207691_10000749_pt1 | contig 32096 bp, 27 predicted proteins | sample KBSM13metaG_FD_184327 | JGI IMG/M metagenome (GOLD analysis project Ga0207691, IMG submission 184327) | Miscanthus rhizosphere microbial communities from Kellogg Biological Station, Michigan, USA - KBS M1-3 metaG (SPAdes) (version 2) | ecosystem: Host-associated > Plants > Roots > Rhizosphere >...
CCGAATCGGCGAGCATACATGGCGCAGCTACTGCCACAGGTCGATCACCTGCCACATACGCACGACATCTCGCGCAACGCATTCACTCGTGGAGAGCCCACCCACGGTGCGGAGCTCGCCGACGACCTGGAGCGGATCGTTCGCGAGCGGGGCGCCGACACCATCGCCGCAGTGATCGTCGAGCCCATGGCGGGTTCGACGGGTGTGCTCATTCCGCCGAAGGGGTACCTCAAGCGTCTTCGCGAGCTGTGCGACAAACACGGCATCCTGCTCATCTTCGACGAGGTCATCACGGGATTCGGCAGGTTGGGGACCCCGTTCGCCGCCGATTACTTCGGTGTCGTTCCGGACCTCATGACCGTGGCCAAGGGCCTAACGAATGCCGCGGTTCCGATGGGTGCCGTGTTCGTGCGACATGCCGTCTACGACACGGTCGTCAACGCGACGCCGGCAGGCATTGAGCTCTTCCACGGCTATACGTACTCGGGGCACCCACTGGCAGCGGCGGCCGGTCTCGCGACCCTTGAGGTGTACGAGACCGAGGGCCTGTTCGAGCGGGCCGCAAGCCTGGCGCCGTACTGGGAAAACGCCCTGCACTCGCTGCGCGGCCTTCCTCACGTCGTGGACATCCGCAACCTCGGCCTCGTGGGCGGGATCGAGCTGGAGCCGCGGGCGGGGGCACCGGGCGCACGAGGCTTCGAGGTCTTCGTGGATTGCTTCAATCGCGGCGTTCTCGCCCGCGTGACCGGCGACATCATTGCGCTCTCGCCGCCGCTGATCATCGAGAAGGCACAGATCGACGAGCTCGTGGGCACCATCGGCGCCGCAATCAAGGCCGTGGCGTAAACATCGTGGACGCGGCGTTAGGCGGAGTATCGCCTAACGCCGCGTCCGGCTCGAAATGGGCATGTGGAGAGGCTCCCGTCTATGAAACGACAGTGGCGTTTCGGACTCGGTCTGGTTGTCGCGCTCGCCGTTAGCGCGTCGGCGGTGCAGGCACAATCAGCGGCCAGCACAAAGCCGCGGGCCCGCGACCTGGCCTTACCAATCGGGGGGACCGCTGGTCCGCTCGACGCGATCACCGACGTAGCGGGTGTGGAGGTAGGTCACACCACACTGATCTCCGGAAGTGGGAAGCTCGTGGTTGGCAAGGGGCCCGTCAGAACGGGCGTCACCGTCATTCATCCTCGCGGCAAGGCGAACCCGGATCCCGTCTTCGGTGCGTGGTTCACGCTGAACGGGAATGGCGAGATGACCGGGACCACGTGGCTTCAGGAGTCCGGCATCCTCGAGGGACCCGTTGCGATCACGAACACGCACAGCGTTGGTGTCGTGCGCGACGCGATTCTGCAATGGCAGGTCGGGAAACCGGGAATGCAGCCGTGGGGGCTGCCAATTGTCGCCGAGACCTACGATGGTGGGCTCAACGACATCAACGGCTTTCACGTCAAGCCGGAGCACGTGATCGCCGCCCTCGATGGAGCGAAGAGTGGGCCTGTACTGGAAGGTGCCGTTGGCGGCGGTACGGGAATGGTGTGTCTCGGCTTCAAGGGCGGGATCGGCACCGCGTCGCGAAAGCTGCTGCCAGAACAGGGCGGGTACACGGTCGGTGTGCTCGTGCAGTGCAATTTCGGAGCGCGTCGAGACCTGCGCATCGCGGGCGTGCCCGTCGGCGAGGAGATCACCGACCTTCAGCCATGCATCGCCAATCACGACCCGCTTCCGAATCCGCCGGCGCCGGGTCAAAGAAGACCATGCGACGCCCCAGCGGGAACGACGCGAGACGACGAGGACATGGGGTCAATCATCGTCGTGGTCGCGACCGACGCCCCTTTGCTTCCGCACCAGCTGAAGCGGATCGCAACTCGCGTAGCCCTGGGAGTCGGCCGATCGGGAGGCTTTGGTGGCAATGGTTCCGGCGACATTTTCATCGCGTTTTCGACCGCCAATCCGGCGGCGGCGGGCGCCGCGGATACCATTTCGGTTCGAATGCTCTCGAACCCGCGAATGACCCCGCTCTTCAGCGCGACAGCACAAGCCACCGAAGAGGCGATCGTCAACGCCATGCTCGCGGCCGACACGATGACCGGGGCAAATGACCTTCGGGTGTACGCGCTGCCAGTCGACCGCCTCAAGGCGATCATGAAGAAGTACGGGCGATAGACACCGAGAGCAGGGAACGGGGAGCCGGGAACAGAGACTTGCAAGGAGTCACCGTTCCCGGCTCTCTTTTTTCTGATTCCTAGCCCTTTACGGAAGAGTTTGCTTTGCGTCCGAGGCCTGTGCGTCGTCTCACAGAACAGAGGTGATCCCCGTGCGCGCCAGCAACTGGCGAATTCGTTCGTAATACGTTGCGGCAAAGGGATTTACAAGCGGCGGCGCACGTTGCGATTCGCTTATCCTTCGGGTATACTTCAGCTACTGAAAATCCCTCCGCATTTCCCTCCCGCAGGACTCATGACCGGCCCAAGTAATCGCGAACGCATTCTCCCGCGTCTCATCGACGAGGAGATCAAAGAGTCGTTCATCAATTACTCGATGAGCGTCATCGTCTCGCGCGCGCTGCCCGATGTGCGCGACGGACTCAAGCCCGTACACCGGCGCATTCTGTACGCGATGAACGACCTCGGCCTCCTGCCGAACAGGCCGTTCAAGAAGTCGGCGACGGTCGTGGGCGACGTGCTTGGCCGATTCCACCCGCACGGCGACGGCGCAGTGTACGATGCGCTCGTCCGCATGGTGCAGGACTTCTCGCTGCGTTATCCGCTGGTGGACGGGCAGGGCAACTTCGGCTCGATGGACGGCGACCCCGCTGCCGCGTATCGCTACACCGAAGCGCGGCTCATGCGAATCGCGACCGAGCTGTTGGCGGATATCGACAAGAATACGGTCGACTTCGCGCCGAACTTCGATGATCATCTGACCGAGCCCAAGGTCCTTCCGGCTGGGTTCCCGAACCTGCTGGTCAACGGCTCGTCAGGCATCGCGGTCGGCATGGCGACGAACATTCCGCCGCACAACCTGAAGGAAGTGATCACCGCGACCATCGCGCTGATCGACAATCCGGATCTCGCGTTAGGCGACATCCGCAAGATGGTGAAAGGGCCGGATTTTCCAACGGGTGCCTATATCTACGGGCGCGACGGGATCAAGGACTATCAGGAAACCGGGCGTGGCAAGATCGTCATGCGCGCGCGCGCGGTCATCGAGGAAAAAGAGACCTCGAGCAAGTCGCAGATCGTGGTGACCGAGCTGCCGTACCAGGTGAACCGCGCCAACCTCGTGAAGGACATCGCGGAGCTGGTGCGCGACAAGAAGCTCGAGGGGATCAGCGACCTGCGTGACGAGTCGTCGGACACGACCCGGATCGTCATTGAGCTCAAGCGCGATGCGATTCCGCGCGTGGTGCTGAATCAGCTGTACAAGCATACCACGATGCAGGCGACGTTCGGCGTGATCATGCTGGCCCTCGTGCCCGACGCGCAAACGCGTCAGCTCGTGCCGAAGGTCATGGGCCTCAAGCAAGTGCTCGAGCACTACGTCACGCACCGTCACGAGGTCATCGTCAGGCGGGCGCAGTACGAGCTCGATAAGGCGCTCGAGCGCGAGCACATCCTGGACGGTCTCAAGATCGCCGTCGACAACATCGACGAGGTGATCAAGGTCATCCGCAAGGCGGAGGACACGCCCAAGGCGAGCGCCCAGCTGCAGAAGCGGTTCAAGCTCTCGGAGCGTCAGGCCGAGGCGATCCTCAACATGCGGCTCGCGAAGCTGACCGGCCTCGAGATCGAGAAACTGGACGCCGAGCTCAAGGAAGTCCGCGCGTTCATCAAGGAGCTCCGCGCACTGCTCGATTCAAAGCCGAAGCGCCTGAAGGTCATGAAGGACGAGCTCCAGCAAATCGCCGAGACGTACGGCGACGAGCGGCGCACCGAGATCACGAGCGACCAGGGCGAGTTCACGATCGAGGATCTGATCGCCGAAGAGGACATGGTCGTGACGATCTCGCACACCGGCTACATCAAGCGCACGCCAGTGACAACGTATCGCCGGCAACGTCGTGGTGGACGCGGCTCGAGCGGGGCGGACCTGAAGGAGCTCGATTTCATCGAGCGGCTCTTCATCGGGAGCACACACGATTACCTGCTGATCTTCACCGAGGACGGCCGGTGCTTCTGGCTCAAGGTGCACGAGCTGCCCCAGGCCGGTCGCGCGACCAAGGGCAAGCCGATCGTCAACCTCATCAACGTCACGCCGGACACGCAGATCAAGGCAATCGTCCCGGTACGCGAGTTCAATGACGAGAGCTTCCTGCTCTTCTGCACGAAGGACGGAACGGTCAAGAAGACGAAGCTGAGCGAGTACTCGAACCCACGCGCCAACGGCATCAAGGCGATCAAGATCGAGAAGGGCGATGAGCTGATCGACGTGCAGGTGACCAGCGGGACGAACGACATCGTGATCGCGACGAAGCACGGGCTGTCGGTGCGGTTCCATGAGAGCGACGTGCGCGACATGGGTCGTGACACGACGGGCGTGAAGGGCATCGAGCTCCGACCCGACGATCGCGTGGTTGGTATGGTCGTGATCAAGCGCGAAGCCACGCTGCTGGTGGTCACCGAGAAGGGCCTGGGCAAGTGCACCCACATCGATGACTACCGAGTGCAGAAGCGGGGTGGCAAAGGCATCCTGACCGTCAACCGCACGGAAAAGACGGGCGACGTCGTCGCGCTGATGGAGGTCCTGCCCGAAGACGAGATCATGTTGATCACTCGGGGTGGGATCGTCATCCGGTCGTCGGTCGATCAGGTCCGCGTCACCGGCCGGAACGCGCAGGGCGTGCGTCTCGTGTCCCTGGACGATGGGGATGCTGTAACGGCCGTCGCTCGCGTGGTGGTCGAGGACAAGGGCGACAGCGAGGGCGAAGAAGCCGACGAGCCACTCGGTGTTGCGCCGGACGAGGAATAGCGCGCAGGCCACATCCTCCCGGGCGTGGCGGGGCCTGCCTGAAGGCAGGCCCCGTTCGCGTCACAGGTTTCACGTGACCCGGGGCTGGCGCTGTCGTCAGGCGAGGTTGGTACGCGACACGACTGTGGTCACGACGCCACGCTGCGCAAAATGGAAGAGTTCGGCGCCAAGGTAATCGGCTATACTGCAAGCACTTAGCAGCGAAGAATGAAGGCTCGGGGTATGCACCAGCGAGCCCTGCCGTTCAGTACCTGACTCCGACCTCGTACGCGCTCCCATTTCTCACTCGTGCACGCCTCCCACTCGATGCCCGCCAGTCCAGCCGCCGAGGGCCCACCTCGCGATGGCTAGCGCGCGCATCGTCATCGCCGACGACGATCCGGCGATTCTCCAGACCATGACGTGGGTGCTCAAGGAGCACGGCTACGACGTCGGTTCAGCGACGAGTGGCCGCGACCTCATGGCACTCCTCGAGGAGCGCACGCCCGACCTGCTCCTTCTCGACGTCATGTTCTCGGATGTGGATGGCTTCCAGCTGCTCGAGCGCATCAAGAACGACGCTCGGTGGCGCGACATGCCGGTGCTCATGATCTCGTCGCTGCCGCCGGAAGAGGCCGCGGTCAAGACACTCGGCCTTGGGGCATCCGATTTCGTTCGCAAACCGTTTCGCGTTCGTGAGCTCCTCGCGCGCATTCAGGCGCAGCTTCGCATGCGAGCCATTCTTCGATCCGCCTACGAGTCACTGCGTGTGACCGAGGAGGAGCTCGCACGCGCGAGGGCGGAAGCAGATAGCCGACGGAAGCTCGTCGACATTCTCCGCGAAGTCACGGGAGATCTCACCTCGAACGAGATCTATCACGTGCTGGCGCGGCGAGTGGCGCGTGCGCTCGACCTCACCCGATGCTCGGTCATTCTCGCCCGGCCGGGAGACAGGGTCGGGATCGTGGCGGCGTCGTTCGAGCATGCGCTCGTCAAGAACTTCGAGCTGAACCTCGATCGCTACCCTGAGATCCGCGCTGCGCTCGACACTGGCCAGCCTGTGCTCGTGGAGGACGTTCATTCGAGCCCATTGTACGCGGACATTCGCGAGCGGTGGCAGGAAGAGGGCACGCGCGTGCCGATTCGGTCCGTGATCGCGATGCCGTTTTCACTCGCGGACGCCCGACAGTCGGGAGTGTTCTTCCTTCGGCGCGGCGAGGACGAGCGTCCGCTTCGAGAAGACGACGTCTCGTTTGCCGACACCGTCGTTCGCGCGGCCGTGGCGGCGGTCCAGCGCGCCGACATGATGGAGAGCACGAGGGCGGACAATCGCCGTCTCGAGGCGCTCGCGCAGACCGACCCGCTCACCGATGCACTCAACCGCCGAGCGCTGACGGATCGGTTGAACGCGGAGCTCGAGCGCGCACGCCGCTACGATTCAATGGTCACGCTGCTCATGATCGACATCGACCATTTCAAGCGGATCAACGACACGTACGGACACCTCGTCGGCGACGACGTTCTCATGGCGCTGGCGCAGCTGCTGCAGCACGAAGTGCGAAGTGTCGACCTCGTCGCCCGATATGGCGGTGAGGAGTTCGTGATCGTCCTCCCCGAAACGCGCGAGGAAGGTGCCGTCGCGTTCGCCGAGCGCATACGCGAGCGGATCGAGATGCATCCGTTCTCGGTCGATGACGGACCCACTCTGCAGGTGACAGCAAGCATCGGAGTAGCGACGTTCCCCGCGCCTCGGGTCGCGACGGTGGAGGACCTGTTCATGCGTGCCGACCAGGCACTCTATCGCGCCAAGGCGGAAGGCCGGAACCGCGTTCGTATCTAGCGTCCTGCACATCGCGCGTTTTGGCGCGCCACGAAGTCAGGAATCTCGCAAGCGGTCCGAATTGGGGTTGTCGGTCGGGAGAATCGCGTGTACGCTCCACGCTGTTCGAGACCATCCGACCACGAGGACTTGCCTGTGCGACTGAGCGAGATTGCCGTCGTCGTCGCCGTCACTGCGGCGTGTGCGCCATCAAGCAGCAAGGCTCAGGACGCGCTGCGCAGCCGACTCACACTCCCGCCGGGGTTCACGATCGCGGAGTACGCGAAGGTTAGCGGTGTGCGATTCATGGCGGTCGCGCCCGATGGAGCGGTGTACGCCAGCCGGCCGGAAGCCGGTGAGGTTGTTCGGTTGGTCGACGCAGATCACAATGGCGAGGCCGAGTCGCAGACGGTGGCCGTCTCGGGCCTCAATCGCCCGCATGGTCTCGCGTTCCACGGCGGATACCTCTTCATCGCCAACACTGACGGCGTCGTTCGCGTCCGGCTCGGGGCGAACGGCACGGCGTCGGGGCCACCGGAGCGTGTCAACTCGTACAGTGCCGGCGGGGGACACTGGAGCCGGTCCATTGTGTTCGGGCCCGACAGCGCGATGTACGTCACGATCGGATCGACCTGCAACATGTGCGTGGAGAAGACGCCCGATCGCGCCGCTGTGATGCGGTACGACGCAAACGGCGGCAACGGGCGCGTATTTTCGTCCGGACTCCGCAACGCGGTGGGTATCGCTGTGAATCCGGTCACGAAACAGATCTGGGTCACGCAGAACGAACGTGACAATATCGAGCCGGAGCACGAGGACCTGCCGCCCGAAGAAATCAACATCCTGCAAGACGGTGGGGACTACGGCTGGCCGTATTGTTACGGGAATCGGATCCCGAGTCCGGACCGGGACTTCCACGATCCGGCACGATGCGCCCGAACGATCCCGCCGGCGTTGGAGATGCAGGCTCATTCGGCACCGTTAGGCATCACGTTCCTGGATCGGGCGACCATGTTCCCAGCCGACTGGCGAGGCGATGCGGTGGTCGCGTTCCACGGTTCGTGGAACCGATCGGTGCCGACCGGGGCGAAGGTGGTGCGGATCCGGATTCGCGATGGGAAGCCGGTGTCGTACGAGGACTTCATAACGGGTTGGCAGGGGCCGAACGGCCGCCGGTGGGGCCGCCCTGTCGATCTGGTGGTGTATACGGATGGATCGCTGCTCATATCCGACGACGCTGCCGGCGCGATCTACCGCGTCACGCGCACCGAAGCTCGTTAGGCGCCGGGCACGTCGGCGCATCGCGCGGCTCGCGAGAGCTGCGTGGGTGGTCGGCGCATCCATTCTCGCGGCAGCCTGTGTCCGCGGCGAACGCGGCCGCGCCGGTACCGATTCGGCCGCTACGACCGGCGCCGCCGGGGTGCGAACCGGCGCGCTGATACGCGTGACGCTCGCGCCGGACTCCAATGGGGCGGCCGCGTTCGCGGACTCGCTGGCCCGCGAAGGCTGGGACGCGGAGGCCGCGCGGCGAGCTACCGGTGATTCGGGGTGGGCAGTTCGCGTGATCGTGCCCGGCGACGCTGAACTGGCCAAGCTCGTCGAACACTCGCTCCGGCAATCCGGTCTCGATCCCGTGTTCCTCGGACGGCGGTCGAGCCGAGAGACCTTCGCCGTGGGCATGACCCCGGTAAACCACGGGAGTCACGGGATGTCGGCTGAGGTGCGGTGGATCCTGAGCGACGACCGCCGAGCGGTGCTCGTCGTCGAGGACCCGCGGGCCGTCGAAAACGACCCGGTGCCTAACGGGTTCGTGTTCGCCGTCGAGGGAAACCCTCCGGTCCAACGCGATAGTGTGTGGGATGTGGCGCCGGCGCCGAACTGGCGGCGCGTCGCGTACGCCCGTGCCTATACGACGAATGTGGGCGAGACCGATTCCATCCCGCCGAGCGAATGGCACCGACTGGCTGGCAGCGTCGGTCTCATGGAATCGATCGTCCGGAAGAACGCGTTCTCGACGAGCGGGATGGTCACCGCCTACGGAGTTGCGCGACCCTTCGTCGTCAGCCCAACCCCCACCACGGATACGTCCGCAACGGCAGCCGGCGGCCTTCCTATCGCGGAGGGGTGGCGCGTGGCGTGGACACGCGACGGCTCACGGCTGGCGATTGGAGCGCCGCCGAAGGTCATTGCCGATGACGCGCCCGCATCGCGCTGGCGCCTGGTCGACCCGATAACGGGTCAGGCTCGTGGTGTCACCGATACCACGTCGCTCGCCCGCCATCAATGGATCCAGGGGCCGAACCTCGACGTATCAACGGCGGTCGACATGCGACAACGGCGCGCATTCCGCGCTGGCGACGTGGACATCGAGAGCGAGGACGGCTGGATCCGCGTGTATGGGCACGACGGGGCGCGGGTCCGCGCGCCACACATTGTCGGCCCCGGCATTGCGCTGACCGCGACGGCGAACGGTCAGTTCATCGTTGCCATTGCGCCGGACCCCCAAACGGCGTCGTACGAGCCGCCAAATGCCCTCGTGGTGTACCACATTCTTCAGCGATAACAATGCGCAACGCGATTCGACGGAACCGCTTCACACTGTCCATCATCGCGGGAGTCGTGTCGTGCCTAACGACTACGTCGACGGCGATCGGTCAGGGAGGCGGACCCCTGCCGTACCGGCCGGGCATCGACGTGACGGACTATGCGATCACGCTCGACCTCCCGGAGCGTGGGACATCGATCGCCGGTCGCGCGGTGCTCACCGTGCGTCGATGGGGCCCTGTGGATACACTCGCCCTCGACCTCGTCGCGCTGAAAGTCGACAGCGTGCTCGTAGACGAGAAGCCAGTCACGTTCGCCAGAACGGATTCGTTGGTGCGGATTCCCATTGGCCATGTGGTGGGCGACTCCTTCTCCGTCACGGTGCGGTATGCCGGCGAGCCGAAGGACGGGCTCATTATTCGAACCGACAGTAGCGGCCGGTGGACCGCGTTCGGAGACAACTGGCCCAACCGCGCCCGGAACTGGATCCCGAGCATTGACCACCCGTCGGACAAGGCAACGGTCACGTGGACCGTACGCGCGCCGAGCGTGCGACGTGTGGTCGCGAACGGCGAGTTGATGGAAGAGACTCCGCTCGCCGGGCCGCCGGGTTCAATCCCACGAACGCTGACGCGCTGGCGCGAGTCCCGGCCGATCTCGCCATATCTCATGGTCATCGCCGCGGCACCGCTCGTGTACTACGATCTCGGGCGTGATGGATGTGGCGTCGGCGAATTCAGCTCGTGCGTTCGCCAGTCGGTGTACGTCTTCCCGGAGTCGCGAGACTTCCTGCCCGGTCCGTTCTCGCACGCTGCGGAAATGGTACGGCTCTTCTCGGAGCTGATCGCTCCGTTTCCCTACGAGAAGCTCGCGCACCTCGAGAGCTCGACACGCTACGGCGGAATGGAAAACGCGGGCGCGATCTTCTATGCCGATGCCCCGTTTCGGCGTCGCACCATGCAACCGGGCGTGATCGCTCACGAGACAGCGCACCAGTGGTTCGGGGATGCCGTGACTGAACGTGAGTGGTCGCACGTGTGGCTTTCGGAAGGGTTCGCAACCTATTTCGAGGCGTTGTGGGTCGAGCGATTCGCCGGCGACAGCGCATTCCGCGACGAAATGCGTCGGATTCGGGAGGAGATTTTCAAGGCTCCCGAAGTCGCGTCGCGTCCGGTGATCGACACCTTGCAGACTGACCTCATGGCGCTGCTGAACACCAACAGTTACCAGAAAGGTGGCTGGACCCTCCACATGCTTCGCTCCCTCGTCGGCGACTCGGCGTTCTTCCGCGGGCTCCGCTCGTACTATCTGGCAAATCGCCATTCAACGGCGCTGACAGACGATCTCCGGCGCGCCGTCGAGGCATCGTCCGGACGGCCGTTAGGCTGGTTCTTCGACCAGTGGCTGCGTCGACCGGGGTTCGCCGAGGTCACGACATCCTGGCGCTACGAGGCGTCGCAGCGACGAGTGATCGCCACGGTCGCGCAGGGCGGACGTTTTGGTGCGTACCGATTCCCCCTCACAGTTTCGATCACCGATGCGGCGGGGAAGGAACGCCGCGCGACGATCGATGTCCCGGCGGCGGCGAACACCACGATCGTCGTTCCGGTTCAGCTTGACGCTGCTCCGCGTGGCGTCGCGTTCGACCCCGACGTACGCGTGCTGGCCGCATTTCAAGCGCGCTGAGCGGGGAGGATCGCAGGCGCAGTCTTGCGCGTTCGCGGCGACGGCATTGGATTCGAAGGTGGCGCGCCGATACACGGCGCGCCCCATCACGGGTGAACTATGCGAAAGCCGGTCCGCGTTCTGATTGCAGACGACCATCAGGTCGTTCGCGAAGGATTGCAGATGATACTCGCCGAAAGCGACGGCGAGATCGTGGTCGTCGGTGAGGCGTCCGACGGCGACGAAGCTGTGCGGTTGGCGACAGCGGTCAAGCCTGACGTGGTGCTCATGGATCTGAGCATGCCGCGCGTGGACGGGCTCGAGGCGACACGTCGACTGCGGGAGGCCGGGATCGAGTCGCGCGTGCTCATTCTCACGAGCTTCGCGGACGGCGAGGGCGTGCGCGACGCGGTGCGTGCAGGCGTTACAGGCTACCTCATGAAGGACGTACTCAAGACGGAGCTGCTCGCCGCGATTCGACTCGCCGCCGACGGAGTGCCGACGCTGCATCCTCGCGCGCAGCAGCATCTCATGCGTGGCATCGCCGAACCCGAAACACCGTCACCGTTCACCGTGCTCACACCCCGCGAGCGGGATGTGCTCGCGCTGCTTGCGCGCGGTGAGAGCAACAAGCGGATCGCCGCCGCGCTCAACCTGAGCATCGGCACCGTGAAGGGATACGTCAGTGCCATCTTCGAAAAACTGGGTGTCGAGGACCGCACCCAAGCCGCGCTGCTCGCAGCCAAGCACGACCCGACCGCGTCGGGAATCGGGAATCGGGAATAACGAATCGGGAATCGGGAATCGGGAATCGAAACGAAAGGGCGGCCTCTGGCGGCACGGTGAGTCGTCAGAGGCCCATTCGCATCAGTTCCACCTTCAGACATCGATCCTGAACCACCTCGATACCTGCGCGGGCCAACCGCTCCGCCGCTTCGTCGTTTCTTATCCCGAGCTGCATCCACACGGCTCGTGGACGCTTCGCGATAATGTCGTCGACGTGTGGGGGCACGTGTTCGGGGCGACGAAACACGTTCACGATGTCGATGTCTCCGGGGACATCGATCAGGCGCCGGTAGACTGGTTGCCCGAGGATCGTGGTCACGTCGGGGTAATACACCGGCACCGGAACGACTTCGAATCCCGCTTCGATGGTGTAGGCGGGCACGAAATACGCGGGCTGGTCGGCTCTCGACTCGGGCTTGATTCCGAGGACCGCAATACGGTGACTGCGGCGAAGTAGCGCGCGGACCTCCTCCGTGGAGTCGATCAGGCGCGCTCGCCATTCTGCGCTGGACGACGTGGTCATGTCGCAGACCCGCTGCCAGTATCGTGCACGCCCGGGGATTGTGGGATGACAGGCGAGGCTGACCTCGGTTACCTTACACGGCTGCGTTTCTTATGACTGCCGTGGAGACAACCGAATGCGGATGCTCGTGCTCGGCGCAGGTCTGCAAGGATCGGCCTGCGCTTTCGATTTACTTCAGAATCCCGATGTTCGCGAGGTCCGGCTCGCGGACCTGACCGTCGATCACCTCCCGCCATTTCTCGCGCCGTTCTCTGGACCGCGATTGCTCCCGACACGCGTAGACGTCCGCGCTCGTGAGTCTGTCCTGGCGCTCATGCGCCAGAGCGACGCCGTCATGAGCGCGATCCCCTATTACTTCAACTTTCCGCTCGCCGAGCTGGCGGTCGAAACCGGGGTGCACTTCTGCGATCTTGGCGGAAACACCGAAATCGTATTCCAGCAGAAAGGATTGAACGCGCGGGCGGTGGCGAAGGGCATCACCATCGTTCCGGATTGCGGGCTCGCGCCGGGGATGGTGAACGTGCTGGCGCAGTACGGTATCAGCCAGCTCGATACGGTGAGTGCGGTGCGCATGTTCGTCGGCGGACTGCCGCAGCAACCGGCGCCGCCGCTCAACTACCAGATCGTGTATTCGCTCGAGGGAGTGCTCGACTACTACACGACGTTGTCGTGGGTGCTGCGCGACAGCAAGCGGAAGCAGGTGCGCGCACTGTCAGAGCGTGAGACCGTCGATTTCGGTGGCCCGGTCGGACAGCTGGAGGCTTTTCACACGGCGGGCGGCCTTTCCACCATGCCATTCCGCTACGAGGGGAAGATTCCGTCAATGGAATACAAGACCCTCCGGTATCCAGGGCACGCGCACATCATGGAGGCGATTCGGGACCTCGGGCTGCTGTCGCTGGATCCGATCGATGTGAAGGGGTCGAAGGTGGTTCCGCGAGACGTCGTGGTGGCAACGATTGGCCCGAAGCTGAAGAAGCCGGAGGGACGTGACCTGGTCGCGCTGAGAGTGATCGTGGCGGGGACGAAAAACGGTTCGCCGCGCACGCTCTCGTGGGAGCTCATCGATCGCTACGATGAGCGACACGGCATCAGCGCGATGATGCGAACGACGGGATATTCACTGTCCATCACGGGCCAGATGCAGGTGAGGGGCCAAATTGCGCCTCCGGGCGTGCACACGCCTGACGAGTGCGTCCCGCCAAAGCTCTACATCGAGGAGCTCGCCAAGCGCGGTATTCGCATCGGCTCGCGTGACGAGGGAGCAGGTATTCCCGACTGAAGGCGGCTGGCGGCTGGCGACGGGGGACGGGCGACGGGCGACGGATGGAGTCGAGCTCCTAGCTTGAAAAAAAATCGAGGGGGCAGGATGCTTCAAGAATTTTCAAGCATCCTGTCCCTCTCGATTCTCTTGATCAGCTGATGCGTGCCTAACGCCGATCGCCGAGAAGACCGCCGAGCACATTTCCCAGGCCGCCTCCCAAACCGCCAAGCTGGCCTCCGGCCATGTTCGCGATATCGTCCGCGATGCTTCCATCGTGGTTGCGATCCAGGATAGACGCGAGCCCGCCGATACCCGGGACCTGCCGCTCGATGTGCTGTTGTTCCTGCTGAAGCACCTGTCCCGCTGACGCGTTCGCGCCCTGCGCCGAGCGAGCACGTGCCAGACTCGCCATGACAATAGGCGCGAGGATCATGAGGACTTTGCTCGCACTATGCAGGTCGATGCCACTTGCCTTGGCGACACCTTGCTGGATGGGCGCCTGACGCTGGCCAAAGATGTGGCCGAGTATGCCACCGGCATTGAACGCGTTAGGGTCGGCTACCGCTTGCTGTGGCGCATTCAGCACTGGAGACGCGCTGTGATCGCGAGTCAGCGCCTGGTCCAGCGCGGCCCCTCCGTCGGGAGTAGAAGCGTTGCGCGAGAGACCGGCGATCAACAGTGGGAGCGCCACAGACACGGCTTTCGCCGCCGTGCCTTCATCGGTGCCGAGCTGCTGACTGATCTGCTTGAGTGTGTCGCCGCTCAGCTGTTGTCCAATCGTGTCGAGGATTCCCATTCGCACCTCCACATCGCGTCGAGACCGCTATCAGATACAGAGAGGAATACGAGGGCTCTGTGCCCGAGTCGTGATCTAGCGACACCCGTGGAGAAGTGGAAGGGAACGCCGAGTACTTACGGGCGCGCGAAGCCTGCGAGCGTCGCACCGGACACGTCGATCGCCTCCTTCGCGTTCCAGCGGTCCCGGCCATTGTACAGAAACGCGAATGCCAGCACTTCGCCGTCTCGCGCCGTGACGTACCCCGCGAGGCCGATCACGTCGTTCGTCGTGCCCGTTTTGGCGTGCAGGTTCCCCTGCGCAGGGGTGTAGCGCATGCGATGCCGAAGCAACTCCGACTCTCCCGCCACGGGCAATGATGCGTGGAAGTCGGCGGACCATGTTGAACGATGCGCGTACGACAGCAATTGAACGAGCGAGCGCGCCGTCACGCGATCGAGCGTGGAGAGACCACTCCCGTCGGTGGCCATCACATCGTTCGAGGCCGCACCGACCTTGTCCGCCATGAACTTTTTCAGAATGGTGTTGCCGAACTCCGCTGACCCAACCCGATCGGGACTGGAGACCTGCGCAACGTCGCGGAACAAGAGCTCCGCGAAGTGGTTGATGCTCTCACGATTCATTGCTGCGGCGAGGCGTGCGAGCGTTGGAGACGCCAGGGACGCGACGGTGACGGCGTTCGGTGATGCGGCTCCAGCTCGCACCTGACCGGTCACCGTTACTCCTTGTGCCGCCAGCGCGGATCGCAGCATTCCCGCGACCCACGGTGCAGGATCGTCGATCACGACGAGATAGGATCGAGAGCCGGCTCTGGAGCCGATCCATCCGCGTACGTCGATGCGTCCGTCGGCGAGTCGACGAATGGACAGCTTTGCGGCCTTACTCCCGGCGACGGTCCGCATGTTGTTGATCACGGGTACCGTGCTCGATGGAGGATCGAGCGTGACGGTCGCACCACCGCTGGCCTGCGGCGTGATCACGACCGTCGCCAGGTTCTCGTTCATCGACAGCGCGGACACGCGCGCGGCGTAACCGGACTCCAGGTACCGCGCGAGCCAGCCGTCAGGGACGCGCTTGGACTCGAACGCGGACGCATCGGCGATCAGGTCGCCGTTCACACGCTTGATGCCGCTGCCGGCGACCATGCGCGCGAGGGAGGCCATCGGTCCTTCGGCCGGCGCTTTGTAGTAGCGAGTCGAGAGGCCGGGATCACCACCACCGCGGAGCACGAGGTTGCCAGACAGCGTGCCATCGGGACCAATGGGCCCATCCCGAAGGACCGTGGTGCTGAATTGATGCTCAGGGCCGAACGTGTCGAAGGCCAATGCCGCCGTGAAGAGCTTCATCGTGGACGCCGGCACCATGAGGTCACCGGAGTTGGCCGAAAAGAGGGTATCGCCACGCGTCAGTGAAACGATCATTGCCCCCCAGTTGCCGCTCCGGACGCGCGCATTCAGGAACGTCCCGATATCGGCGGTGAGGGCTTCAGCGGAGGTCGGGGCGGTGTAGCGGAGCGCTGGCGGCGGCCGGCGGCTGGCCGACGTCCGGGTAGTTTTGACGCCGCTCGACTTTGTCCTGGTGCGGGTGGAGGTTTTCGTTCCGCTCGTGCCACCGTTAGGCGGTCGAACGCCGCCATTCTGGGCGGCGGAGCTTCGGAAGGGGACGGCGAGACCGGCGGCCGTCGAGCCGAACAGGAGTAGAAGCCCCAGCGCGCGCCGGGGCGAGAAAATGTGCGTACAGGTCACGATGTGAGACGTGGCAACACGCGTTCCGGGTACAGTCCAGCGTGAATTGGGCTCGTCCGGCTGTCGCCGCGGGGAAGGCCGGCGTCAATGGGGCACACCACCGCTCTTGTACCGCTAGAGCTTGACGAAGATACGCCGACGATGGAGGACCCAGAGGATGCCGAGCCACACGAGGACGAAGGTGATCGCAAACAGCAACGATGCGTTGCGGGGCTCCAGCCAGGACGCGTAGAACGTCTGGTAGATCCAGGTCTCGAGCGCGATCGGTTTGCCGTCGGACTCGACCTTGAGGATCGAATAGATGAGCCGCGCCATGATCCCGGAGCCCGCGAACGCGATCAACGGATTCATGCCGTAGATCACAAACGGTTTGGTCCAGCCCGTCACGCGGTGTTCATCGATGATCCACATGCAGGTAGCCAAGGCGACCGCTGCCATCCCGGCCGTGAAGAGGACGTATGAGCTCGTCCACAGGCTCTTGTTGATCGGGAACGACCAGTGCCACATCAAACCGGCCATCATCGCGATGCTACCGACCGCGAACATCCCCGTGAGGCGTTCGCTCAAGGACCGCGGTGATCTTATCCAGCGGCCACAGATGACGCCCAGCATCGCGGTACCGATCGCCGGAATGGTTGAAAACGGGCCTTCGGGATCCCATGTCAGGCTGTTGATCCAGAGATGGTTGCCGTACTTGCCCCAATCGAGCAGCAGCCGGTCGAAGTACGCGGCGAGGGTCTCGGGCGGAGTGTTCAGGACGTCGACGCCGAGAAACCCGTTAGGCGGCACGGGGAGCAAGGTCATTGCGAACCAGTAGCCGAACAGGAGGGTCGCGAGGATCACGACCTGCTGCTTGAGCGTCGTCCGAAACGTCAAAAGGGCGGAGAACGTGTAGGCGAGGCCGATGCGCTGCAGCACGCCCATGATCCGCCAGTGATGCAGGCGATCCACGACGCGTTCGACGAACGTCGGGTTCGCGATCCCGTCGATCGCCGTCCACGTGAAGTACGGGAACCCGTTCACGAGCAGCCCGACGAGGAAAATCAGCATCCCTCGGCGAACGACCTGCCGGATCAGCGCGCCTTCGTCGTCGCCACGAGCACGGCGTGCCTCGAGCGAGAGGTGTGTCGTGATGCCGGCGATGAACAGGAAGAACGGAAAGATGAGGTCCGTGGGCGTCCACCCGTTCCATGTCGCATGCTCCAGCGGCGGGTAGATGGCGCTCCACGTGCCCGGGTCGTTCACGAGCAACATGCCGGCAATCGTCATCCCGCGAAACACGTCCAACGAGAGCAGACGCTCGCGAGTGGGCCGAGGGACTGGCGGCGGTGCGTACGTCTGAACGGGCGTGGTGGTCCGCTCTGGCGTCAGCGTCGCAGCGCTCATGAGCTCACCTCTGGGTCGTGCATTATGAAGAGTACGCGCGGGGATGGGCACCGCGCGAGACGCTCTCCGCCCCCGGCTCCGGGTCGCGGGTCAAACGGGCCGTCAGAACGAGGACGAGCGATCCTGGCGAACCGTGACCGATGGCCGCGCCTGCGAGACCGTCCGGGTAGGTCGAGGGGGGCGCCAATCGACCTGGGCGCCGGCCGTGGTGTCGGTGTCACGCGCGGCCCACTTGAAGAACACGACCGTCATGACGACGTAGAAGAACAGCCCGCCCGGGATCCACATGATGAGGCCACCGATCTGCTGGTCGCTCAAAGGGGTGATATCCCAGACGCGGGGCGCGATCGAGTAGGCCGGGTAGAGCACGTGATCGGCCATGGCGATGTAGATGGACACGATCGACATGGGGATCACCATCAGGAAGCAGTACAGCATCTGTCCCGGATAGGAGAGCCGGGGCAGCTCGGGCAGGGGGCTCAAGAACGGCCACCACATCAGCACCGACGCGACCATCAGCGTGAGGTGCTGTACGATGTGGATAGGGTGGTACTCCATCGCCGTGTTGTACATCGGCGGGAGGTGCCAGAGCGAGATGACGACGTTGAAGATGATGAAGCAGTGGATTGGCTTGGTGATCGTCCGCGCTACGGCACCGATCTTCGCGTTCGCGAGAAACGGACGCAGCATCCACCCGGGTGTGCCGACGAGGAGCAGCGGCGGCACCGCGAGCGCAAGCACGAGGTGCTGCACCATGTGCGCGCTGAACAGGTACGTGTCGCTCAGATCGTGGAGCGGACCGTTCAGCGACAGGAAAATCACCAACAGGCCAGAGAAGAACGCGACCTGCTGGCGCCGGCGCAACACGGGAGGCTCGGCGCCGGCGTGGAGAGCTCGTTCGCGGAGATGTCGGGCGCCCCACACGTAGGCACCGCCTAACGCGGTGAGGCCGATGACGGTGCTCCAATGGATCGTCCACATGGTCCACCCCACCTGAGCGACGGGGTGGACGAGGGCGTACGCGACGATCCCGAGACCGAACCACATGGCGAGAAAGTCCTACTGGTCCAACAGGAGGAGCCTGAGCAGCTCGTCAGGATCCAAGACGAACGGCGAGGTGGCCGAACAAAAACATCAGGCTGATGAGCGTCACGACGGCAATGATGAGCGGCCCGGTGAACAGCGCGCGGAAGAGCCTCGCGTCGTATTTCAGGTGCATGTAGAACAATACGACGATGGCGAACTTCACCGCCGACATGATCAGCAGGCTTGGAACGAAGAGCTTCGTCCTCGTGAACGCAGGGATATAGTAGACCCACACTTCCACGACGGTAATGGCCGTCAGGATCACCGCGACCCACTTGTACTGCTTCCACGTGGGGTGCGCGTGGGCGTCATGGGCCGCCGCGTGCGGCGCACCGGCGGCACCGTGGGCTTGCTCCGCGCCGTGCCCCCCGCGGGGAGCCGAGTCGTTATGCGCCATGGGTCGGCTCCTTACTTGATGAGGTAGACGAGCGTGAAGATCGCGATCCAGACGACGTCGACGAAGTGCCAGTACAGCGCCGCGATGTCGACGTTGATTGCGTCACCGGGCTCGAGCCCGCGCTTGTAGTCGATCGCCAACAGCGTGCCAAGCCAGATCACCCCGACGGTGACGTGCGCGCCGTGGAAGCCGGTGAGCGTGAAGAACGACGACCCGAACAGGTTCGTTCGGATCGACAAGCCTTCGTGCACGAACGACGTGAACTCGTAGGACTGGAAGCCGAGGAACGTCGCGCCGAGAATGCACGTCATCCACAACCACAACTTCGATGATCCGAGGATGCGGTCACCTAACGTGGGCTTCGGGAGGTTACGGTTCTCGACAGCCGCGAGCGCGAGCACCATGGCCAGCGACGACATGAGCAGCACGAACGTCGACGCCGAGGTCACCGGGATATTCAGAATGGGCTTGAGCGCGGTCGCGCACACTGGCGGATTGCACGCCTCATGCGGGAACGGCCCGACGACGCTGCGTCCCTTGTAGATCAGGTACGTAGAGATCAGCGACGCGAACAGCATGCACTCCGACCCGATGAACGCCCAGACCGCGATCTTGCGGCTGTCGAGGCCCGTGGTCGTGTAGTGATGGCCGTGTGCGCCGGCTTCTATGTGGTCGAGCGCTGGAGAAGCGGACATTCTACTCGGCTAGTGGTGGTCTGGTTCGAGTGGGCTCGTCACCCACGCGTAGAGGAATCCAACGATCATCGTCGCGCCCAGCGCAATCAGCGCCGCCGCGACCGTCTTGTCGTCCTTGTGGATGAAGATCAGCCCCGACAGCATGACGATGATGCCGGCGGCGACGAAGAGCGGCTTGATCGTTGGAGTCGGCATCGGAATGCCGAGCTCCTTCGCGCTTCGTCGGTCCCTCTCGATGTGGACCGGCTTCGCGTCCGCTGCCTTCTCCTGATCCGACCAGCCCGCGTGCGTGTGCGGGATCTCCGAGGTCCGCTCCGGGTGCGTCAAATCCCACAGCGGGTAGCGCGACTCGACGAGCGGAATCTCGGCGAAGTTGTACTCGGGCGGTGGGGAGGGAATCGACCACTCGAGCGTCGCCGCATCCCACGGATTGTCCGGCGCGGGCGCGCCATGCGTCTTGCTGCGGAAGAAGTTCCAGACGAAGATCGCCGTCGAGAACACCAGCATGAACGCGCCGATGCTCGAGATCAGGTTGAACGTGTCCCACCCCTGGCCGGCGTCATACGTGTAGATGCGCCGCGGCATGCCTAACAACCCGGAGAAGTGCATCGGGAAGAAGGTCAGGTTCATCGCGATGAAGTTCAGCCAGAAGTGCCAGGTCCCCAGCTTCTCGCTCATCATGCGGCCGAACATCTTCGGGAAGTAGTGATAGATCCCGGCGAAGATGCCCATGATCGAGCCGCCGAACAGCACGTAGTGGAAGTGCGCAACGATGTAGTATGTATCGGTCTGCTGGAGGTCCGCTGGCGGCGAGGCGTGCGATACGCCGGAGATACCGCCGATCGTGAACAACGCCACGAGACCAATGGCGAACTTCATCGCCGTCGTGAAGCGGATCGAGCCGCCCCACATGGTAAAGATCCAGTTGAAGATCTTCACGCCGGTCGGGATACCGATGAGCAGCGTGGTGAGGCCGAACACGGTGTCAGCGATCGGACCCATGCCGACCGAGAACATGTGGTGAGCCCACACGCCGAAGCCGAGGAAGCCGATGAGGATACCCGAGTAGACCATGACCGGGTAACCAAAGAGCGGCTTTTTCGAGTTCGTGGGGAGAACCTCGGACACGAGCCCGAACGCGGGCAGGATCAGGATGTAGACCTCCGGGTGTCCGAAGATCCAGAACAAGTGCTGCCAGAGCAACGGATCGCCGCCGGCACCGATCTCGTAGAAGTTCGTCCCGAAGAACCGATCGAACTGCAGGAAGAACAGCGCGATCGTGATGACGGGGAACGCCAGCACGACGAGGAACTGCACGACGAACGACATCCATGTGAACATCGGCATGCGCATCAGGTTCATCCCGGGGGCGCGCATGTTGATGATCGTCGTGATGAAGTTGAACGCCGCGGCCAGCGACGAGATGCCGAGGATCTGGATGCCGAGCACCCAGAAGTCGATGTGCAGCCCCGGCGAGAACTGTCGCGTCGTGAGCGGGGCGTAGCCGAACCACCCGCCATCGGGCGCGGCGTTGAAGAAGATCGGCAGTGTGATGAACAAGCCGCCGAACAGGTAGACCCAGTAGCTGAACGCGTTCAAACGCGGGAATGCGACGTCGCGCGCGCCGATCTGCAGCGGAATAAGGAAGTTGAAGAACGCGGCCGACAGCGGCATGATGGCCAGGAAGACCATCGTGGTGCCGTGCATCGTGAACAGCTGATTGAACATCTCAGCCGACACCAGCGTCCTGTTCGGCCCCATGAGCTGGGCGCGAATGATGACAGCCTCGAGCCCGCCGAACAGGAAGAAGAAGAGCGAGGTGTAGAGATAGAGCACCCCGATCCGCTTATGGTCGACCGTGGTCAGCCAGCTCCACAGCCCGGTGTGTTCTCCGGACTCGGTTCCGGCGTACGACGGTGAGGCAGCGACAGTGGCCATGGGTCTTCGGTTGCTACGAGGGTGAAAGTCGTTCGTCGGCGTTAGGTGCTGATAGTGCGGCAATCACTGCTGATCGAGCGCGGTGAGTGAAGGCGGCCTCCCAGCCCCACTCACCGAGGACACGCTTACCGCAGAGCCTGCAAGTAAGCGACAATGTCCGCAATCTGCTGATCCGAGAGTCCACCGAGCGACTGCGAGACGGTCGCGCCCATGATGGGATCGCGCTGACCGAGGCCAAGCGTCGGCATGGCCGCACCGGGCTTCATCAACCGCGCGTTCTTGATCCAGAGCCTCAAGTGACGGGCATCGTTAGGATAGATCCCGGCGCCGATCGTGGAGCGACTCGCGATGTGCGTGAGATTCGGCCCGATGGGCGACGCCGCTACGGTACCGCGAACCGTGTGGCAGCCGATGCACGCACTGCGCGCAAACTGCTGGGCACCGCGCTGCGCATCGCCCGTGATGTTGTCCGGGAAGCTGAGCCCGGCGGGGACTGGCGTATCGGGCGAGGCGTAGTCCGGAAGCGACTCCATGGGGAACGTGTAACCGGCCGGCTGCTGCGCGACGGCGACCGCAGGCGTCACGGGAACCGCCGCTGGGGTAGCCGATGCAGGTCGGGTTGGAGCACCCGGTCGGCGCGTCGTGTCTGCTGGCTGAGGAGTAGGTGGCGCCGGTGGCGCCGCGGCGAACGCGGCGGGCGACAGCTGATGCTGCACCCACCCATCGAACTCCGTTGGCGTGACGACGAACGTGCGGAACCGCATATTCGCGTGAGACGCGCCGCAATATTCGTTGCAGCTCCCGTTGAAGACCGTCGTGCGGAGCGACGTGTCCGGAGTGAACCACAGGTAGTTCGTGTGGTTCGAGATGAGGTCACGCTTGCCGCCGAGCTGCGGAATCCAGAACGAGTGGAGCACGTCCTTGGTCCGCAGCGTGAAGTTCACGGTGCGCCCAATGGGCAGATACAGATCGTTCGCGGTGACCAGCGTGTCCACGCGACCGGTCGGCGTGCGCGTCGTGTACTGCGGGTAGCGGAACTCCCACCACCACTGGTGGCCGACGACCTCGACCTGCAGCGCGTTCGGCACGGCGCGCGCCTGTGTGCGGAAGATCGTGCGGACGGTGGGGATCGCGATGAATGTCAGAATAACAGCTGGCGCGATCGTCCATGAGATCTCGAGCGCCGTGTTGCCGTGCACGTGCCGCGGCTCGTCGGCGTCGCTGCGCCGACGGAACCGAACGATCGTGTAGAGAAGAATCGCCTCGACGACAATAAACACGAACGTCCCCCAGAACAGGAGCTTGTCCCAGAGCGACTTAACCTCCGTGTTGAATTCCGTCGTGTTGTTGAACGTCGAGTTAGGGTAGCCCTTTCCGTAGGATCCGCATGCTGCGATTGCCAGCGCGAGTCCGGTGAGGATGGCTATGGAAGCGAGCTGGCGCGGACGAATCTTCCAGTGCATTCGTTCCCCGAAAACCGGCGTTATGAAGGGCACCGCGCACGTTCCGCGGCGTCACGGCGACTACCGAACAGCCAACAAAAGGTATTGGACCCTCAGAGGCGAATCAAGCAGCGAGCAATGTTCGCGCGTGTGCGCGAAACGCACGATCATCGCATGAGTCGACACGACGACGCGCGGTCACTTCGTCGCGTCGTCTTCCTCGACTGCATGCTTCTCTTTCGTCTTCGCGACGGAGATCTCGAGCTGAGTGCGGATCTGGGCGACCGCCTCGCGCAATGAGCGGAGCTTCGCCTGGTCGCCGCCACCCCGCGTCGCAATGAGTAAGAGCGCGCTCACCTGATCGGAGATCATTCCGAACTGGCCCTTGAGCAGACCAACGAGTGGAGCGCCGGAACGACGGAGCTGCGCCCCGAACTGTGCCGTGTTCTGCTGCGAACGAACGGCGATCGCCATGCGCTCCACGATCCCGTGGAGGCGCTGCACCGCGGCAGTTGCCTCGTCGAGCGTTGCCATCTTCGCGAGGCCAGCACCATCAAGCTTGGGTCCACTAGCCATGTCGATTCACCGGACGCGCTCCATGCGCGGGTTTGGTTTGAGCGTGCGGCCCGCTCTCGCATGCGCCGCACCATCGAGGGTCACGACATCCGCGACGAACCCGAATCGTCCGCTCGTGAGCGCCGTCCCCACGCCGTACGCATCCACTGGCACGCCTTCCTCCTCGAACTGGCGAATGCGGGTCACAGTGATCGAGCCCGAGACGAGAATCTTGATGTCGCCGAACCCCTCCGCGTCGAGGGCGTTCCTGACGTTCCAGACGAGGTGCGAATTCACACCGGTCGGAACGAACCCGCCCATCACGGGAATGATCGACTGGTCCACCAGGTGCTCCGACGTCGCGAGCTGCACTCCCCACACTCGGCTTTCCTGCGAGCGTGCCACGGCGAGCGCAGTCGCCACCGAATCGTTGTCGTAGTCCACCGGCACCACGAGCATCGTGCGATCGGGCGTGTGCGCAACGCACGCGCGCACCGCGGCAACTGTATCGCCAAGGTACGCGGCGACGAGCGCGTGCGGTACGAGAATCAGTGGGGGTTGCGTCCGGGAGCTCTGCGCCACACCGCTCAGCTGCATCGTTCCGCCGATCTGCGCCGCGAGCGCATCGCCGCGCTGGAGCAGCCAGTGGTCGTTGCGCGCCGGGAGCGTCATTACAGGCTTCGGGCGGGCGGCCTCCACGAGCGAGCGGGCGTTTGTCGTGACGCGCGTACGGCGCGACACCACTCCCACGCACATCGGTGCGAGGTGCCCAAACTGATCGAACCGACCATCCACCGTCATCACCGTTTCATCCGCGTCGATTCGATCGCCGTCGTACAGCGCGTGGACCGTGAGCTGCGTCCAATCCTCGACGCCCATCCTCAGCACGGCAATCGCTTCATCGATTCCGCCAAGAAGCCCCGATTGCTCGCTCGAGAACTGGACCGTAACGAGCGGCGAGCGACCATCGGCAATCAGGACATCCCGCGCCCACACGGCGGTGGGATGCGAAAAGTCGCCGCGACGGAGCTGCTCTGCGGGCAGATCGAACGATGCGGAGTCGAGTCGTTTGCGACGACGGGGCATTCTAGTGCGAGACCCTTCCCACCGTCATTTCAGGTGCGTCGCGGCCGGCCAGCCGCGTCGAAGGCGACGCTGTACTCGGTCGTTGCCCCGTAGGTCATTGGCTTCTCGATACCAGTCATGCCGCGAGGGTCGAGCACCCGATCCAGATCCTCGCGAGTCATGAGGCCGCGATCACAGACGAGGTCGTACACACCTCGCCCCGTCGCGAGCGCCTCTTTCGCGATCTCCGTCGCTGTCTCGTACCCGAGCACCGGAACGAGCGCGGTGACGATGCCGATTGAATTTTCCACGAACCAGCGCATCCGGTCGGGGTTCGCCGTGATATCGTCCACGCATCGGGTGCGGAGGACGACGAGCGCCTGCTTGAGCGAATCGATCCCGTGCAGGAGGCGAAACGCGATGATCGGCTCGAACACGTTCAGCTGCAGCTGACCTGCTTCGGCTGCGAGCGTCACGGTTACGTCGCCACCGATGACGTCGAAGCACACCTGGTTCACGACCTCGGGGATGACCGGGTTCACCTTGCCCGGCATGATCGACGACCCCGGCTGCATCGCTGGCAAATTGATCTCGCCGAGGCCGGCGCGCGGACCGGAGCTCAGCAGCCGAAGGTCGTTGCAGACCTTGGAGATCTTCACCGCGCAACGTTTGAGGACGCCGGAAAGCTGGACGAACGCTCCAGTATCGGCCGTGGCTTCGACGAGATCCGGCGCGGTGATGAGCTCGAGTCCCGAAACGGCCGAGAGATGACGTCGCACGGCCTCGGCATAGCCCTCGGGCGCGTTGATCCGCGTTCCGATCGCGGTCGCGCCCATGTTGATCTCGCGGATCAGCGCCTGGGCCTCACCAAGTCGGTCGACGTCTTCGAGGATCGTGTGAGCGAATGCGCTGAACTCCTGGCCTAACGTCATAGGCACAGCATCCTGCAGCTGGGTGCGGCCCATCTTGAGGAAGGCGCCGAACTCTTCGCCCTTCTTGAGGAACGAGGCGCACAGCGCTCGCATTGCGTCGCGGAGCCCCTCGATGCCGTTGTGAAGCGCGAGCTTCACGGCGGTGGGATAGACGTCGTTCGTGGACTGGCTCAGGTTGACGTGCGTATTCGGGCTGATCGTGGCGTAGTCGCCTCGCGATCGACCGAGCAACTCGAGCGCCCGGTTCGCGATGACCTCGTTTGCATTCATGTTCGTCGACGTCCCAGCGCCGCCCTGTATCATGTCCACGAGAAAGTGCTCGTGATGGCGACCGGTCCGGACCTCGCGCGCGGCGCGCACGATCGCGTCGGCGATCTCGGGGCCGAGCAGACCAAGCTCCGCGTTCGCGAGCGCCGCGGCTTCCTTCACGGCGGCGAGCGCTTCGACCAGAGTGGGGAACTCGCGTAAGGCGATGCCGGTAATCGGGAAGTTCTCGAGTGCGCGCAAGGTCTGAACGCCGTATAAAGCGTCGTCCGGGATCTCGCGCTCTCCGAGAAGATCGTTCTCGACGCGCACATGGTGGCCGCCGAAGCCGAGCGTGCGGCCACGCCCGACGATCGTCGCGTCGGTGGCTGCCAGACGCTGCGAGATCGCTCGCGCGGCGCGACCGATGAGCGCCGCGTAGAGTTGCGGGTGCTCCTTCAACATGTCCTGCACCTTCTCGCTCCGCAGCACGAGCACATCGGTTTGCTGCAGCGCGCGCGCGCTCGTACCGTGCTTCGAGTCATCGAGCAGCAGCCCTTCACCCACGGCTTCGCCCGCGCCGAGCGTCACGAGCCGGATCGGTCGGCTGTTCATCTGCTTTTCGATCGCGACGGCGCCGCTCACGACCAGCGCCAGGAACGCGCGCGGGGAACCTTCCTCGAACAGCATCTCGTCGGCCTTGTATCGGACGGGCGCCACCAGCCGGGCGAGCTGGTGGTATGCCGAATCCGTGAGCCCGTCGAGGAAGGAGATGGCGCGAAGCTGGTCGCGAATGGCCGTGGTAGACATGGCCGGGAAGCTAATGCAGCCGCGTATAGCTTCGCGACTCAACCAAGAGCCATCAGCCATCAGCTCAAAGGGCGGGGTTCAACCGGCGAAGAGATCCGTCTGCGTGTCAGACCGAGGCGGTGGGTTCGAGACGGTCTCGGTCTCCTCATCCGGCGTTCCGAACGGGATACCGACGCGCGCGCACAGCGACTGAAAGAATTGGCGCAACCCGTCGCGATAGTGCTGGCTCAGCTGATGGCCCTCTGCGTACGAGCGCGCGTACCGGTCGGCGAGGTGAGGGAACTGCTCCGCAATAAACGGCAGGTATCGCGCGCGCGCGGTGGCGCGAAGCCGGAGGGCGCAGGCGTTCACATGCGTTGCGCCGGCAGTGGCGACCTGTCGAACGAGATTGTCGAGGTCCGATGGGTCATCCGTAATGCCGGGGAGCACAGGCATCACGTTGATTCCGACGTCGATTCCTGCAGCGCTGAGCCGAGCGACGGCGCGAATCCTCGCGTCGGGTGTCGGGGCGCGCGGCTCGATGAGTCGTGCGAGCTCGCGACGCATGGTGATGAGCGACAGATGGACGGTAAGGGACGAGCGCTCCGTGATTCGCCTCAGGATATCCACATCACGAGTAATGAGCGGACTCTTCGTGATGATCACGACCGAGAGTCCGTCATGTCTGGCGAGCGTCTCGAGCACGCCCCGCGTCACTCGGAACCGGCGCTCCGCCGGCTGATACGGATCGGTCGCCGTACCTACCACGACGACCTCGCCGCTCGTCAAAGCCCGGAGACGCGGACTACCGGGCCGCAATTCATGCCCGAGAATGGCGGCCGCGTCGTTCTTCACGAGCACATGTCGCTCGAACGCGAGCCACGGCGGCATTCCTTCGATTTCGGCTCTGAGCTCGTGGCTCGAGGTGCTGGCGGACAGCGCGCGATCGACGGCGTAGCGATGGGCGTAGCGCGCGTAGCAGTAGGTACAGCCGAACGCGCAGCCCACATACGGATTGATGGACCAGTAATCCATGCCAGTGGACTCGGGCCCGTTGAGCAACCCTCGCGCTCGGGCAGCGTGATAGCGAATGTCCTTCTGCTCGCCTATGCTCGGCAACGGAGGGAGCGCCGCCGTTGGCTCATCGGGGAGCAGAAGCTCCTGCACAGCGCGGTCGGCGCTTAGGCGATCCAGCTTCACGTTTGTATATACCGAACAAATGCCGAATTCTCAAGCGGGTTTGGCTCACACGATCATCGTCGTGCCGTGCTACAACGAGGCACGCCGACTGGAGACGCGCGCGTTCACGGAGTTCCGCCGGAACGGTCATTGGGTGGAATTTTTGTTCGTCAACGACGGCAGCCGGGACGACACACTCGCCTTGCTGCAGCGGTTGCGTTCCGACTCGCCGGACACGATTCGCGTGAGGGATCAGCAGCCCAATCAGGGCAAGGCAGAAGCAGTCCGCGGGGGACTGCTCGAGGCACTCGACGGCGGCGCGGACTTCGTCGGCTACTGGGACGCCGACCTCGCCACTCCTCTCACTGCGATTCCAAAGTTTCTCGAGGTGTTCGGGGAGCGCCCTGCTGTGAACGTCGTTTTGGGCTCACGCGTCAAGCTGCTCGGGCGCTCCATCGAGCGCCACGCGTGGCGCCACTACCTGGGCCGCGTGTTCGCGACGCTCGTGTCCGAAATGCTGCGCCTCCCTGTCTATGACACGCAGTGTGGCGCGAAGCTCTTTCGCTCGACTCCGGAGCTCCGACGTATTCTTGCGGAGCCGTTCGGTACGGCATGGCTCTTCGACGTGGAGATTCTGGCGCGTCTGATCGGACAGAGTCCGAGCGGAACCGCCGCGGTCGAGCGGTATCTCTACGAGCTGCCGCTGGACGAATGGCGGGATGTCCCCGGGTCGAAGCTGACGCGCGCGGCGTACGTGCGCGCCGCGACGAGCATCTTCCAGCTGTATCGGCGTTACGGCGCGATGCTCGCGCGGCAAAGCCGCGCGAGCGACGCCGTTGACGTTCAGCTTCCGGCCTGACGCTTCGCCTCGGCGCGCTGGGCCTCGCTGGCGTAGATCGCGACTTCCACGCGGCGGTTCTTGCTGCGGCCGGCCTCGGTATCGTTAGGCATCACCGGCTCCGTCTCACCGAGCCCACGCGCACGCATGCGCGAACGGTCCACGCCCTGCGCAGCGAGGTAGGTAACCGCCGCGTCGGCGCGTCGTTCCGACAGGCCGAGATTGTACGAGTCGGTGCCGACGCTGTCGGTATGACCCGCGATCAACAGGTCGGAGCCCGGATACTTGTCGAGGCTCGCGGCCAGGTTGCGGAGATTCGTACGCGCCTCGGGCCGCACCACGTCCGAGTCGAAATCGTAGAGAAGGCCGGAATCGAACGTCACCTGGATGCCTTCGCCCACGCGCTCGACGACCGCGCCAGGGATGTTCTGCTTCAACTCTGCGGCCTGCTTGTCCATCTGGTGACCGATGATCATTCCGGCTGCACCGCCGATGACGGCGCCGAGGATCGCGCCCTTGGCGGTCGAACCGTTGGCGTTTCCGATGGCACCTCCGACGACGGCGCCGCCCGTGGCGCCGATGATGCCACCTTTCTCCTTGTTGTTGAGCGATGCGCACGCATTGAGCGCAACAACGGCAGCCGCGAACGCGGCGAAGGGTCGGTTCAGGCGAACGTAAGTTTGGGTCATGGCTCGATGCCTCCACTCAGGTGCTTGGCCTCGCAGACCGGCTCACGAGAGGCTCTACTCTCCGTACCCGTGACGGAAACGCGGGTGCCGGCTACGGAAGAGCCGGCGACGGGCGACTGGCGACGGTAAAAAAGCGAGAACCCTCGGGCTGCCCGTCTCCTGCGCGATGCCTTGCGAGGGGTTCCGCATCTCAACAATGGCAGATGCCGTGCCTCAAGTCGGGCTTGGCACTCCGTTGTCGTTTGTCGCCGTTTGGGTTATGCTGAGCGCGCGCAAATTGGCGCGTACTCATTCACAGAGACTTCCTACTCGGCGCTGAAGCCGCGTAACGGAGTCAGAAAGAAGCCCGACCTGTGGCTGAACGTCTCTCCGACATCGGGATTCAGCGGGAGCTTGGCGGGCTGCCGGGTTGGTCGCGGCGCGGCGACTCGCTGACGAAGACGTATCGTTTCCCAACGTTTCCGGCGAGCATCACATTCGTCACGCGCGTGGCGGACGTCGCCGAGTCGATGGATCACCATCCCGATATCGACATCCGACACACGCGCCTGACGTTCACACTCAGCTCGCACGACGTCGGCGGGATTACGACGAACGACCTGGCGCTTGCCCGGGAGATCGAGCGGCTGGCGATCGAATCGGGCGTCTAACTTCAGGCGGCAGGCGACAGGCGGCAGGCGACAGGCGACTGCCGGGGACGGGCGACCGGCGACGGGCGACGGCTAGAAAGCGCGAACCCTCGAGAGGCCTCCCTATGCGAGATGAGCCTCCCGAGGGTTTCCGCTGGCTCGCCCGTCGTCCGTCGCCCGTCCCCGGCTCTTACGACGCCTTCCTCAACTCGACGCTTCCATTCACCGTCTCGAGTCGCAACCGGCGACCGCCTTTGCCGATCGTGGCGCGCATGCGGCGCGGGTTCACCCGGCCCTCGACGGTGAGCTGGAAATCGGACGTCAGGCTTCCGTTCACCGTCCGCATGTCCAGGTCGGCATCGAGATTTGCCGGCACCTCGATCTCGATCGAGCCGTTGACCGTCGAGTACTCCAGGTCGCCGGTGCCGAGCTCCTTCATGCGAACGTCAATGTCGCCGTTGACCGTTGACGCGTTCACGGGGCCGCCCGACGACGTGGCCGACACGCGGCCGTTCACTGAACTTGCGCGCACCTCGCTCGTGGCACCGCTCACCGAGACGCCACCGTTGACGGTGCTCACGCCAAGGCGAACGCCGGCGGGCAGCTTCACGGTGAACTCCACTGACGTGTCGTTGTCGTGGCCATGCCAGTTGTTGTCGCCCTTCGAGCGGTAGCCTTCCTCGTCGCACGACGCGTTGTCGGTCCAGAACGCACAGATGATGACGTCGCCGTCATCACCGCCGAGTCGGCGCGTCTCGATCCGGACGTCGTCTGGGTTGCCGCGTCGCCACCGCTTCACCGCAGTCACTTCCGCCCGGTCACCGGTGGCTTTGTCGACGCGGATCGACCCATTCAGGTTGCGGACGTAAAGCCAGCGACCGTTCGTGATCTTGCCGTCCCACGAGAAGTCGCGGTCGTTCGATTTCTGCTGAGCGCTGACGGTGCCCGCCGCCATCAGCGAGGCGGCAACGGCAATCACAGCGAAGGGGGTGCGTCGCGTTGCGAAGCGTGCCAGCATAGCGAGCATGGCGTGGATCTCCGAAAGGCGGAACATATCTGGTTGACGGCCTGCCTAACGTTCCCGACGCGCGCGGCGCGCCAGAACGATGTCGCCACTGAACGACTCGGCGGTAACGCGCGCGCCGCCTTTGCCGAGCGTGAACTCGAAGCGCCGGGGACGGCCAGTCGATCGTTGGCCCGGCTGCAGGGTGATAGGGAATTCGCTGTCCAGGGACCCACTGAACGTTTCGACGGAGAACTGCGCACTTGACGACTCGGGGATCCCGAGGCGGATGTCACCCGAGTGGGAATGGAACTCGTAACGCCCGTTGTTGTCGACTGTGCCATCGTACTCGACCTCGCCGCTCACGGTCGTCGCGAAAACGCTTGCCGACGTCACGCCGAGGAGCGACACGTCACCGCTCGTCGTTTCGGCGCGCACGGGGCCGGATGCATCGCGGATCTCGATGGTCCCACTGACCGACTCGCTCCGGACATCGCCGTTGAGCTGAGAGCCATGAACGTCACCCGAGACCGACTCGATGGTGATGCGGTCGCTTGCATCGCTGACGACGACGTCGCCGCTCGTGGAGCGCGCGTCGACCTCGGCCTTTGTGCCTTTCACCGTCACGTCGCCGGACGTGCTCCGCGCGACGACGCGGGCTCCGACCGGAACCCAGACCTCCATCTTCGAGTCGCCCATGCGGCCGTGTACGGGCTCGACCTCGAGCGACAGGCGGGACGACGACAGGCTCGATCGGATACGCCCACGCTCCGCGTACGCGCGCACGCGCGCTTCGTTGCGATCCCAGGCATTCACCACCACGTCGCCCGAAACCTCGGTGAGGTCGACCGACCCGTTCTTGCTGAACGCGAATGTCGTGTCGAGACGTGACTGCGCATCCTGGAATTCTTCCCGCTCGCGCTCGCGGGTACGGTCGCTCTGGGCGGAGCCAGTGGCTGGGACCACGAAGGCGACCGAGAGCGCGGTGAGCGCGGCGAGTGTGGACAGGGACGTGCTGAATCGGTGCATTATCGTCAGGTGCGGTTCGGCAACAATGCCGCCGTCTGCAAGAGCTCGAGCTTCTTGCCGAGCGCGCTGTTCAGTTGATTGTTGAGGAATCGGCTCGCCGGGTCCTGCGCGA
>Ga0207691_10000753_pt1 | contig 32051 bp, 34 predicted proteins | sample KBSM13metaG_FD_184327 | JGI IMG/M metagenome (GOLD analysis project Ga0207691, IMG submission 184327) | Miscanthus rhizosphere microbial communities from Kellogg Biological Station, Michigan, USA - KBS M1-3 metaG (SPAdes) (version 2) | ecosystem: Host-associated > Plants > Roots > Rhizosphere >...
GCAAAAAAAATCCCCTGCATGACAGGGGATTTTTTTTGGACCCGTTTTGTGATTTATTTCTTTTCGTCGTAATTCTTCTGGGCTTTCTGTGCTTCCTTGAAATCAAGCACTACTCCGTTGATGCAATACCTCAGTCCTGTAGGCGGCGGGCCGTCATTAAAAACATGGCCGAGGTGGGATTTACACTTACCGCATTCCACTTCCGTTCTTTGCATGCCGAAGGTGTTATCTTCCAGGTAGATCATACTGGTTTTGCTTATCGGCTCATAAAAGCTGGGCCATCCGCATCCGCTTTCAAATTTCGTATCGCTGCGAAAAAGCGGATTTCCACAAACTGCACAATAGTAGGTGCCCACTTCATTGAAATGCTCGAATTTACTTGTATACGGGCGTTCCGTTCCCTTCTGACGGGCTACATAATACACATTTGCCGGAAGGATTTTTTTCCATTCTTCGTCGGTCTTGTTGACGCTTGCAGTGTCGGTATTCGTTTTCGAGTTATCCATCGTATAGTTTTTGGATTTATTATTCTGGGAGTAGCATTGCTGAAACAGCAAACTGGCCAGCAGCACGGTAGTAAGTAAGAGAAAAGTTTTCATGACTTCATTTATAACAAATCTACGGGGCGGAGGTTCGGGTGGATTGTCGCAATGGCGACAGACCCCGGAATTTGCATTTTCTTGGCATTTCAATCCACCCTGCTTTGTTAACGGATTGTAATTCCGGAGGCCTATATTTGCCGTCACCTAAGTTAGTCTATGTTCAATTTAATACTATTCGGTCCTCCGGGCAGCGGGAAAGGAACACAATCAGAAAAGCTGATTGCCCGCTATGGTTTTAAACACCTAAGCACGGGAGACCTTTTACGCAATGAATTCAATATGGGCACAGCCCTGGGACTTGAAGCTAAAAGCCTGATGGACAAAGGGATACTTGTACCCGATTCAGTAGTTATCAGCATGATCCGCAGCGCCCTGGATCAAAATCCGGATACCCCGGGGTTCCTGTTCGACGGGTTTCCCCGGACCACCGCGCAGGCCGAGGCCCTGGATGCCCTGCTCAGCGAAAAAAACACCGAAATAGGCGTCGTTTTAGCCTTGCAGGTTTCCAAAACGGAACTCATTAAAAGGCTTTTAAACAGGGGCCTGACTTCAGGGCGTTCCGATGACGGCAACGAGGCCGTAATTGCTTCCCGGATTGAGGAATATGAAAAGAAAACAGCAGCCGTGGCCGACCATTACAGGCGTTCCGATAAGGTGGAATATGTTCCGGGCGAAGGTTCTGTAAACGAAATATTCGAAAAACTCAAGGCCGAAATTGACTATCGCCTGGTCCGGTCTTAGAACTCTTCATCCCTCTTCTTCAGCACTTTTTCAACCCGCATCGAAATACGGATGCTGATTTCATACAGTAAAATCAGGGGAATGGCCACGATGGACTGGCTCATCCAGTCTGGTGAAGGTGTAATGACAGCAGCCACAAAAAGAATGGCCACATAGGCATACTTCCGGTAGGTCCTCAGGAAGGCAGGCGTAATAAGCCCGATATGGGTAAGCACATAACTGATCAGGGGAAGCTGGAAAGCAATGCCCGACCCGATAAGGATATCCAGCAGATTGTCAAGGTAATCGTCCAGGGTAGGCCTGGTTATCAGCATCCCGCTGACGCCCAGTTTATAGTTCGACAGGAAGCTGAAAGTAAAAGGAGCCAGTAAAAAATACCCGAAGGAAATTCCCAGGAGGAAAAAAAAGGTCACAAAAAAAATGGATCCCCGGGTGCTCCGGATCTCTTTTGGAGAAAGGGCCGGCTTTACGAAACTCCAAAATTCCCAGAATATATATGGAAAAGCCACGATAAAGCCGCAGACAAAGGCGATGGTAATACTGGAAATGAACTGCGATCCGAAAGCCGTCGTCTGAAGTTGCACGTTAGCGGCCGGAAGGCATAGCGTATCCCCGATATGCAGAAAATGGCTGAGTTTGCAGAGCGCCACCACGGAAAGAAAATCCTGGCGCAGCGGGCCCATAATGATCTTTTCAAAGATCCAGTCGATCCTGAGGAAACACACTATCGCAATGATTAAGATAGCCAGTACGGACCTCACAATATGCCATCTCAGCGCCTCCAGGTGTTCAATAAACGACATTTCTGCCTGCCCCGGAGTCCTTTTGAAAAAACTTAAAGCCATTTTACCCTTTTTGCTTTTTTAGAGCCCCGCAAAGTTAACGCTTAAGGCCCTACTTCAGCCACTTCATCTTAACCATTTCGATACGGGTATCGCTCACGCTGAGGATCTCGAATTCGTAATCGTCAATGATGATATGCTCTTTAAGCCTGGGGATGGCTTCGTGGCGGTTGATGATAAATCCTGAAAGGGTTTCCGATTCATTTTCAGGGAAACCCAGGTCGTATTTTTCATTGAGGTAGTCCAATTCAAGCCGGCCGGCGAAGATAAACTCCTCATTTGTTAATTTCTTTTCTTCAAATTCTTCCGTGTCGTATTCATCCCGGATATCTCCGAAGATTTCTTCAAGGAGGTCTTCCATCGTGACGATGCCTGCCGTGCCTCCGAATTCATCCACCACCCAGGCGATGCTCTTCCTTTCGCGGCTAAACTTGCTGATAAGGTCAGTGGCACTCATGCTTTCCGGAACGGCAGGGATTGGAAGGAGGATATCCCGGACGGTCCGCGGTCCCTTGAACAGGTCGAGCTGGTGAACATAACCCAGCACATGATCGATATTGCCTTCATAAACGACCAGCTTGCTCAGCTTTGTACTCATGAATTTCTTTCGGGCGTCATCGACGCTGAGCCGGATATCCACCCCGTCAATTTCTTTTCGGGGAATGAGGCATTCCCTCACTTTTACCTTGGGTAACGAAAGGGCTGCTTCAAACAGTTCAGTGTTCAGTTCCTGCCTTGACTCATCTGCCTCACCTGTCTGTTGAAAAAAATTGCTCAGGTCTGCCTTGGCAAACAGGTCCTTTCGTTCATCAATGCGCACATTGAAAACATATTTCAGGATCCATTCGGATATCCTAGTAAAGAAGGCAGAAATGGGATGGAAGAGATCGTAAAATGTTTTGCAGAAGGGTGCAAAGAAATCCAGCAGGCTGTCGCTTTTGGCACGGAACAGGGCTTTCGGCACCAGCTCTCCGAAAAAAAGAATAAATAGCGCCGAGGTAAGGGTTTCTACCAGCAGGCGGGCAATATCAACCCATGCCTGTGGGATTGCGGTTTTAAGGATCAGCTTTTCCCAAAAGGGAGAAAGTGTCTCTCCGACCAGCATGCCAAAAATCACCAGAAAAAGATTAAACCCGATCAGCATAGCACTGATGAAGCGGCTGGGATTTTCCATGAACCGCGACAGAAGAATACTTCTTTTAAGGCCCTGCTTTTTTTTGATCTCGATCGTCAGGCGGTTTGCATTGGCAAACGCAATCTCAATCCCTGCAAAAAAAACAATCATCAGCCAGGCGATAAGGGTCCAAATGAGGGTATTGGTGTTGATCAGGTTGTTGAACATGCAAATACGAATTTAACTGGAAAAAGCCGGATTTGCCAGTTTCAACGGTGATGTTTACGCAGGAATTCACCGATGGTTTCGCCCGCTTCTGCACAGGCCCTGTTCAGGTCATCATTGACAATAATCTTATTAAAATGATGGCGGAAGGATATTTCATAGGCGGCCTTGCTCAGCCTGTCCTGCAGGGCTTCAGGGGATTCCGTGGCCCGGAATTCCAGTCTGCGTTTGAGTTCTTCAATGGAGGGCGGCTGAACGAAGACGGAAAGGCTTTCTTCGGGATATTGTTCCTGCACGTGAATCGCTCCCTTGACGTCGATATCCAGCACGGGCACCTTATTCAGGTCACTGATACGCTTCAATTCTGATTTTAAAGTCCCGTAGTAGCGTCCTTCGTAAACCATCTCCCATTCCGCGAATTCCTCATGCTGAATTTTTTTCTGAAATTCCTCCAGGCTCAGGAAATAATAGTCCACCCCGTCCTTTTCATCCGGACGACGCGGACGCGTAGCCGCGGAAACCGAAAATTCCAGCTGCGGAAAACGTTGCAGCAGGTAGCGGGTGATGGATGTTTTTCCTGCGCCCGACGGTGCCGTGATAATAATCAGCATCAGATTGGGTTAAACTCTTTTTATGGAAGCGCCGAGGCGATTCAGTCTTTCGTCGATATACTGATACCCGCGGTCGATCTGGTCGATATTCTGTATTATGCTTTTACCTTCTGCACTCATGGCAGCAATCAGCAGGGAAACTCCTGCGCGGATATCAGGACTGCTCATAGTGATGCCGCGCAGCCTGTGCATGCGTCCAAGTCCGATGACTGCTGCCCGGTGAGGATCACAGAGGATAATCTGGGCACCCATATCGAGGAGTTTGTCGACAAAAAACAAACGGCTCTCAAACATTTTCTGGTGAATGAGTACGCTGCCCTTGGCCTGTACGGCCACTACAAGCATAACGGACAAGAGGTCCGGTGTCAGGCCTGGCCAGGGATGATCATAAAGAGTGAGTACGGATCCGTCGAGATAGGTTTGGATTTCATAGAGATCCTGCTGTGGAATGTAAATATCGTCTCCCTTTATATCCAGTTTGATACCCAGCTGGCGAAATTTATCGGGTATCTGTCCCAGTAAGCCCACGCCCGCATCACGGATCACCAATTCGCTTTGTGTCATGGCTGCCATGCCGATGAAGGAGCCGATCTCGATCATATCAGGCAAGATGCGGTGTTCTGTTCCGCCCAATGAGGTGACTCCTTCAATTTCCAGGAGATTGGAGCCGATTCCTTTTATCCTGGCTCCCATGCGGTTCAGCATGTGACAGAGTTGCTGGATATAGGGTTCACAGGCTGCATTATAAATTGTCGTCTTTCCTGTAGCCAGGCTGGCCGCCATGATAATATTGGCCGTTCCTGTCACGGAAGGTTCTTCTAGAAGCATATAAGTGCCCTTCAGCTCCGGGGCTTCGAGGCGGAAATAATCGGCACCGGTATCATAGGAAAAACGTGCGCCCAGTTTTTCAAAGCCGTTCATATGCGTATCCAGCCGCCGGCGTCCGATCTTGTCTCCGCCGGGTTTGGGCACGAAAGCCATTTTAAAACGTGCAAGGAGGGGTCCGGCCAGCATAACGGATCCGCGTAACCGGCCACTTTTTTTCCTGTACGTTTCGCTGTTGAGATAATCGACGTTCACGTCATCGGCCTGAAAGCTGCATACATGCCTGGAGGGCCGTTCCGTTTTCACGCCCATCTCTTCGAGTAGTTCGATCAGGAGATTGACGTCGAGGATGTCGGGAATATTCGAAATGGTGATTCTGCCACCGGACAGAAGGACGGCGCTGATGACCTGGAGTGCTTCGTTCTTGGCCCCCTGGGGAGTAATCTCTCCTTTAAGCCGTTTGCCACCGGTCACTTCGAAGGCGTTCATTCAATATTTTTTCTTGGTGAATATCCTCCGGTCGCGGCTAGTATCTTTTCTTCTTGAATTTTCCACCGCGGTCATTATTCCGGTCGTTGTTCCGGTTGTTATTGTTCCGCTGGAATTTCTGTCCGCGTTTGTTACGGTAGTCCCCGTAGCCGCCGTTGTTGCGATCGCGGTCACGGTTTTCGTTGGGGCGGAAGCTGCGCACAAAAGGTGTGTTGGTAAATTCCAGCTGCCCGTTCGTGATGGAGTTGAGCTCACCCTGGATGGCATCGTCATGTACAGTTTCCTTATGCCAGTTGTTATAGGCAAGCTTCATATAGTAAGCAATCGCATTGGCAAATCCGTTTTTCTTGTCCGGATTTTCTTCCTGCAATGCTTTGTCGATGATCAGTTCAAGGTTCTTTCCGAGATGTGCATGCCTGGGATAACGTTTGGGGTAAGGCAGTGTGTCCGATTTCTGTTTCAGCGTTTCCCTTGTCGGAATGGGATAGGGCGAAGAAACATCCAGTTTGAAATCAGATATAAGAAAGAGATGATCCCATAATTTATGTCGGAAGTCCTCCACATTTTTAAGATGCGGATTCAGAAAGCCCATCAGCTCGATTACAACAGATGCATTTCTCTCACGTATCTCTTTATCCTCAATTGTCAGCAGGTATTCGATCATCCGTTGGATGTGACGGCCGTATTCACGCATAATCAGATGATTACGCGTTGTATTGTATTCCATTTGAAGTATTTAGTACAGACAAACCTACGGAAAAATCAGTTAACCACTACTTTAGTCAGGAATTGGCGATTGTTAGCCAGGTTGACCGCCTTCAGGAAATAAATCCCGCCGGCCGGCTTCTGGTTAAGGTCAAATCCGGCGATCCTTGTTCCGCTCAGGGTGGACTGACTCCGCTGAATAACCTGCCCGGCAGTATTGATCAGTTCGAAGGCAAACTGTCCGCTCTGGCGTTCGTCGAACTGGATGCCGACCCTGCGGACAACCGGGTTGGGATAAACCTGGATGCCCGGCAGCTGGTCTTCCTGCTGGAAGTTTACCACTTTGATGGCCGAAAAGACGACATTTCCTTCCGGGTCGACGCGTTTGATACGGAAGTATATTTCCCCCACATCAGTTTTAGAAGGGTTGAATTGATATTGGTATTCTGCGACAGTACCTGTTGGAGCAGATCCAGACGGGACGGTTCCCGCCTCCTGCCATTTTTCATTGTCTCTGCTGAATTGGATTTCATAGGTGATATCTTTTTGATCATTGGTTCCCAGCCATTGCAGGCTGACGGTGCCGTTTTTCTTGAAAATGGTAAAATTGCTGATAGCCGAGCCCAGTGGGATCGTCGGACACCAATAGTAGGTGAGCCGCATGATGCCGCCGATGACGGTCGTTACCGAAGAGTTATAGTTGGATCCGCCATCCAGTGTAATCATACCCCCGTTGATGGAATAAACAACGTTGATGGTTCCTGTTCCCAGGTAGGCCGAGTTCCCCCCGGTATTTCCAACCCCGTTCGGAAAACTAATGATGTTTTCAGGTCCGTAGGTAATGGTGTCCCCGGGTACGCCGGCAGGGGCCAGGGTATCGTATCCATGCTGAGAATTATATACATGCGTGAGCGTGATCCCCGGCGCAGAAATTTTGTTGGTCAGCGTGAGCTGAAAAAGAAAGGCCGTACTGTCCGGACCGGTATTGCCGGCGCCCGTAACCGAGTTACCGGTGATGGTATCATGAAGCGCAACACAACTCAGGTTACCGATGGCCGGATTAAATTGCTGGAATGCAAAATTCAGGGTACTCGCTGTGGTGGGTGATATGGAAATGGTCTGGTCGATGGCGGTTGCTGGAACTCCCCCGGTACAAAGACATTGGGCCCTGAGGGAAATGGTGAAAAAATGGAAACATGCCAAAAGCACGAAACCTTTTTGGTAAAGATTTTTCATAAGCACGGATTTTGACGGATGACGGATGACGAATTACGAATCAGAGTAAAATTATTTAATAACACAGAGGAATGCCAGCGCAGAAACACGTAAAGGCCGGCAACGTAGTTTCCGAATTCCCGGAATGGGAATACAAACCACTTGCGATTTTAGGCCTAACTTTGCGCCTCGGAATAAACGCTATTTTTTTGCCTCCACAAATCACAATTCAAAGCAATGACCGAATCTGAAATCCTGATCAAGGTTGGACTCGATGAAAATAAACTGCCTTCGGAAATCAACTGGAGTGCACCGGACAATACCCCCGAAAACAGGCGAAAGGCCAAGGCCTTCATGCTCTCACTCTGGGATGGCGCAGACAAGACCGCCATGCGGATCGATCTGTGGAATAAGGAAATGATGGTTGACGAAATGGTGGATTTTTTCTACCAGACCCTGATGACCATGGCCGATACATACAAACGGGCTACCAGGCATGAAGATCTTGCAGGGGAACTGAAGACTTTTGCCAAGGATTTTTACAAGAAGGCCCGGGCAAAACAGCTCGAGGAAAATAAAGCCTGATAAATTCACAAAACCGTTCAAACAGAAAAGATCATCATCATGAGCCTGGAACAAAAAGTAATGACGGATCTCAAAACAGCGATGCTGGCAAAAGACGAAAAATCTCTCCGGTCGTTGCGCGCCATCAAAGCCGCCATCATTCTTGCCAAAACATCCGAAGGAGCAGGCGGTGAAATCGGCGAAGCCGATGAAATCAAGCTCCTGCAAAAACTCATTAAACAAAGAAAAGATTCCCTGGAAATATATACAACGCAAAACAGGGCCGACCTGGCGACCCGGGAACAGGAAGAGATAGACGTGATCGAAAAATTCCTTCCGCAGCAGATGAGTGCTGAAGAACTGAAGGCTTCCCTGCAACAAATTATCTCGGAAACCGGGGCTTCCTCTCCTGCCGACATGGGAAAAGTAATGGGTCTGGCGACTAAAAAACTGGCCGGTAAAGCAGATGGAAAAACAATTTCAAATCTCGTAAAGGAACTTTTGAACCGCTGAGCGCTGATATACCGTCAGCCATTTCCCGTCCTACGGCCAACAGCCAACGGCCAACGGCCAACGGCTAACGACCAACGATTCAAACCGTCAACTGTTTCCCGGCTAACGGCCAACGATTCAAACCGTCAACTGTAAATCGGAGTTTAGATTTATTCGTAAATCTTCAGTCGCGCCTTCAGATCAGCCAGTTCCTGTTGCATCTGTTTTATCCTTTCCATCATGTGCTGCAGGGCTTCAATGCCGGGCACATTGATTTCAAGTTCGTAATAGAGCCTGCTGAATTTTTCCAGCTCCACAATTTCTTCCATGAGGATAAATCTTCGCTGGTCCTGTATGGTTATGGAGATGAGGCCGTACGATTCAAGGGTTTCGAGAAAACTTTCTTCCACCTGGTAAGAAGTGCAGAACAACTCGATAGGTATGATTTCCTCTCCGGCCATCCTTTATTTGAGTTTGGAAAGTTCGGTAAATAATTCCTTTTGTTTCTGGGTCAGGTCACGCGGGATAAGCACGTGAAAGGATACATAAAAATCCCCGAAGCTGCTTTCTTTTTTATATACAGGGAACCCCTTACCCTTAATCCTCGTCTTAGCTCCGTTTTGTGTTCCGGGCTGAACTTTCAGCTTCACCTGTCCGTCCAGGGTTTCCACCAGCACTTCACCACCGAGCACAGCAGTATACAGATCAATATCGACCTGCACATGGAGATCGTTTCCGATACGTTTGAAAACAGGGTCCGGTTCAATGCGGAAGGTAATATAGAGGTCACCCTGTGGTCCTCCGTTTACGCCGGGGGCGCCATGATTCCGCAGCCGGATGACCTGGCCATCTTCAACGCCGGCCGGTATGGTAATCCTTATTTTTTTGCCGTTGACGTCCAGGGTCTGCTGATGTGTCTTAGCGGCATTGCGCAGCGGGAGATGCAGTTCGGCATTAAAATCCTGTCCACGGAATTTGGCATTGCGGGCCCCTGATCCGAACATCTGTTCGAAGAAATCGGAATATCCGCTGTCGTTAAAATCCCCTTCACCCCCAAACCCTCCGAAAGCATCACCATAAGCCTGCTGCCCGCCTCCTGTGTAAGCACCGGTGGAACGCGCTTTTTCAAACTGCTCTGCATTCTCCCAGTGTTCTCCGTACTTCTCTCCGTACTGGTCGTATTTTTTTCTTTTTTCAGTATCGCTGAGCACCTCGTTGGCTTCATTGATCTGCTGAAATTTTTTATGCGCCTCCTTATCGTTTGGATTCAGGTCAGGATGCATTTTCCTGGCCAGCTTGCGGTAGGCTTTTTTGATGTCGTCCTCAGTCGCATTTTTTGGGACACCCAGTATCTTGTAGTAGTCGGTGTAGGCCATCGTTGGTTATACCAGTTCTTTCACAACATTCCAGATAACTTTTGGTTTGCCTAAAGTATAATAATGAAGGACGGGCACGCCTGCTTTCAGGAGTTCGCGGCTTTGAGCCAGCAGCCATTCCGTTCCAATCTGCTCTACGTCTTCGTCCGTTTTGCTTTTCATGATCGCGTCAGACAGATCGGCCGGAATATCCACATGAAATACTTTGGGCAGGAGGCTCAGCTGCTTTTTATTCGTGATCGGCTTAAGACCCGGGATGATGGGTACATCGATTCCGCTTTCACGGCAGGTTTTTACAAAGTCGAAATATTTCTGGTTGTCGAAAAACATCTGTGTGGTCACATATTCCGCGCCGGCGTTTACCTTGGCTTTCAGGTACATCAGGTCGGTTGCGAGGTTGGGAGACTCAAAATGCTTTTCCGGATAGCCCGCGATGCCGATGCAAAAATCGGTCTTGCCGCCATTCTTGATGTCTTCTTCCAGATAGATACCCTGGTTCAGGTTAACCACCTGCTTGAGCAGTTCAAGCGCATATTGATTGCCGCCAGGCTCCGGGGTAAAAGTGGCCTCATTGCGGGGCGCGTCGCCCCTCAGCACGAGGACGTTATCTATACCCAGAAAATGCAGGTCGATCAGCGCGTCTTCCGTTTCTCTCTTTCCGAAACCGCCACAAATAAGGTGGGGAACTGCGTCGATCCTGTAATGGTTCATGATGGCGGCACAGATCCCGACGGTCCCGGGCCTTTTCCTGACTTCCACTTTTTCAAAAGTGCCGTCGGATTTCTTCTTGAACATAGTTTCACTCCGGTGATACGTCACGTTAATGAAGGCCGGCTTGAATTCCATCAGGGGATCGAGATGATCGTATATGGAACTGATCGTCTTTCCTTTAAGAGGAGGAAGGATCTCAAAAGAGATGATGGTTTCCTTTGCCTGCCTTATATGATCTATAACCTTCATCAGTGGCCTCGGGGCTATTTTTGTGGATTGCAAACTTAATTCAAACGCCGTATAACCCAAGCGGCTGTTAAACTATTTTAAAATGAAGGGATTATGCATTCTTCCGGTATTTTTGCCCAAACATTTTCGATTTGAGCCTTACGATTCATACCCGTGATCTGATCAAAACCTACAGCAGCCGGACGGTCGTAAATCATGTTTCTATCAATGTAAAGCAGGGCGAAATCGTTGGATTGCTAGGGCCGAACGGGGCTGGCAAAACAACAACCTTTTATATGGTTGTCGGCCTGATCAAGCCGGATGAGGGAAAGGTATTTCTCGACGAAACAGATATCACCAACCTGCCGATGTACAAACGGGCCCAACTGGGGCTTGGCTACCTGCCGCAGGAGGCTTCCGTATTCCGCAAGCTTTCAGTGGAGGATAATATTAAGGCCATCCTGGAAATGACCACACTGACAAAGAAAGAACAGCAGTTCAAACTTGAAGCGCTGCTGGACGAGTTCAGGCTGCACCATGTCAGGAAAAACAATGGTGATTCCTTAAGCGGAGGAGAGAGAAGAAGGACGGAGATCGCCCGCGCTTTGTCGGTAGACCCCAAGTTTATTCTCCTGGATGAACCTTTTGCGGGCGTGGATCCCATTGCCGTGGAAGACATTCAGGCGGTAGTAGCCCGGTTGAAGTTCAAGAATATTGGTATCCTCATCACCGACCACAACGTAAATGAAACGCTTTCCATTTGCGACAGGGCCTACCTGCTGATCGAAGGAAAGATATTCAAGCACGGCACTGCCGAAGAACTTGCCCAGGACGAACAGGTCCGTCGCCTCTATCTTGGAAGAAATTTCGAATTGAAACGAAAAGATTATCTTCACGAAGAAGCCTCCCGCACCGTCCTCTGACCTGTTTCAAAAAGGGGGGAAGGAAAAACCAGGCCATTAGTATTGAAGATTTTAAGTCCTGCCATATCGCGCCTGGCCAGGATGAGACGCTGGCAAATTGAACAATGGGTTCTCGACCCTATTGCAGTCCAGCGCGAAGTGTTGCAGGACCTCGTCACCGCCGCCCAATACACGGAAATAGGACGCAAATACGAATTCTCCAGACTGTTTTCCATACGGGAATTTAAAAAAGCTGTACCCATCCATGAGTACGACGATATAAAACCTTATATCCTCCGGATCATGCAGGGCGAGGAAAACCTGTTGTGGAACACGCCCATTAACTGGTTTGCGAAAAGCAGCGGTACGACAAGCGACAAAAGCAAGTTTATACCGGTAAGTGAAGAAAGCCTCAAAGACAATCACTATCTCGGCGCCAAGGACGTGCTGACGATGTATTACAATTTTAACCCTGACTCCGACCTGCTGACAGGTAAGGGTCTGGTGATCGGTGGCAGCCACACTATCAACCAGTTCAATGCCGACGTCCAGTACGGGGATTTAAGTGCCGTGCTTTTGCAGAATTCCCCTTTCTGGGGTCACTGGATTCGTACACCGGACCTGCAGATCGCCCTGCTGGACGAATGGGAAAACAAGATCGAACAACTCGCCTCCAATACAATCAGGGAAAATGTCACTTCCATCTCCGGCGTTCCCACCTGGACCCTGGTATTGCTGAAGAAGATCCTGGAAAAAACGGGCAAACCAAATATCATGGAGGTGTGGCCATCCCTTGAACTGTACATTCATGGCGGTGTTTCGTTTACTCCTTACCGTGAGCAGTTCGCACGCATCATCGGCGGCAGGATCAACTACCTCGAGATGTATAATGCGAGCGAAGGTTTTTTTGCGGCTCAGGACTACCCCGGCGAAGACGGCATGCTATTATTTACCAATCATGGTATCTTTTTCGAATTCATGCCCGTGGAAGAATATGGTAAACCGGAGCCACAGACCATCGGCCTTCAGGACGTGGAAGTTGGAAAAAATTATGCTCCCGTGATCAGTACGAACGGCGGACTATGGCGCTATCTGACCGGCGATACAATCCAGTTTACGCGGCTTTCGCCTTACCGGATCAGGGTAAGCGGAAGGCTTAAGCATTTTATCAACGCGTTTGGTGAGGAACTGATCGTCGACAATGCCGACCAGGCCATTTCCCGCGCATCAAAGAAGACCGGCACTGTCGTCAATGACTATACGGCTGCCCCAGTATATTTTGCTGACCATTCCAACGGCGCGCATGAATGGCTTATTGAGTTCGAAAAACTTCCCGCGGATATGGATGAGTTTACGCGCGAACTTGACAATGCCCTTAAAGAGCTTAACAGCGACTATGAAGCCAAACGTTATAAAGATATTGCCCTGCGTTTGCCCATCGTAAAATCCGTGCCCCGCGGATTGTTTACCAGCTGGCTTCGAAAGAAAGGAAAACTCGGAGGCCAGCATAAAGTACCGCGACTCGCCAATGACAGGCGCTATCTCGAAGAACTCATCGAAATGCTCGACTCAGGCAGGTACTGATCTTTCGCGCCTTCCAGGAGACCCGCCGCGAAAACCAGGCTCACCATCGAACAGGTGTAAAAAAGATAACCATAAGGAACGTCGATGAACTGGTAAAAAACCAGGAGTGCAAACTTGAGGGTGGCAGCATTGACATTGTTGAGGTTCCATCTTTTTTGCCTGAGACAGTAAAAAACAAAAACCAGCGGCAGGAGTAAACTCAATGTGATAAGACTGCGGTGCAGGGATAAAACATGCTGCGGACCATAAAACTTCGCCAGTCCGAGGTTGAGCCAGTATACATCCGGACTATTCAGCCATACCTGTTTGGCAAAATGGATATATCCGGAGGGAAGGCTGATCATCTGGCCGAGGGTTTGAAACCCGAAAGGAAGAAGGTACAGGAATATAAATGCGCCGACAAGGGTTGCTGAAAAAATCAGTGCTTTGCGATTTTCCTTCGCTGCCATAAAACAGATAAGGCAGGGAACCAGCCATCCGATCAGGCTGTACCGGCTCAGCATGCAAAGCGCGGCAGCAATTCCCATTAACCAGGGCCTCCGGGCAATTACCGCTGTGCCGAGCAGTGCATAGTAGAAAAGTACCGGACCTTCCTCACTCATGCTGATGAACCCGTGAATCTCATTCGCAGAGAAGATCCACCAGTAGAGAACGGCCGCGGTCAACAGGCACAGCCAGCCGTGGATATTCTTTTTACCCAGTGGTATAAGGAGGAGGACTATGATAAAGGCCAGCCACACGAAGAAAGAGGAAATCCAGCGCAGATCAAATCCTCCCTCCACGGCTACGGAATAGGGAAGCCACATGGCCGGGAGATAGATCGGCCGGGTACCATTCCATATTTCCGGAATCGGCGCATATATATCCGCGATCTGTCCGTGTATGAACCGTTCATTCATCACTTTAATCACCGGCAGCATGTCCGCAAAATCAGGATCCAGGGGAATGGTAAATATCCAGTACCGCGTGGCGATCCAGGCGACAAACAAAGCTGCCAGGGCAACAGGAATTTTTAACAAAAGATGCCGCGTTTCCTCTTTCCCCGATGGCCATTTTGCCGGTGGCAAACAGAGCATGGTACAAATAAATCCAAGTCCGGAAAAAATATAGAGGATTGAAACGACTGCCGTATGGTTTCCCATGAGCAGTCCATAGCTCGCAAAAAAGGTTTCCGCAAGGAGGAAAACCACCAGCATCCATTTCAGTTTTGAGATTGTCATGTGGCAGAGGGCTTAAATTAATATTTATTTTAGGTTGTCGAGTTAATATATTTGAGCCTCGAAAAAGCATTTCAATGAAATTACTGGAAGGCAAGGTGGTGATTATAACCGGGGCGTCGCGCGGCATCGGTGAAGCCATTGCCCTGCGGATGGCGGAACAGGGTGCACATATTGCTTTCAGTTATGTTTCAAGCGACGAGAAAGCCAAAGCACTCGAAGAAAAAATTCAGTCTCACGGGGTGAAGGCGAGGGCCTATAAGAGTAATGCGGGTATATACGAAGATTGCGAGAACCTGGTAAATCAGGTTGTGCAGGACCACGGAACGGTGGATGTCTGCATTAACAATGCCGGAATTTCTAAAGACAATTTATTGCTGCGGCTCACTCCTGATCAATGGGACGAAGTGATGAACATTAACTTAAAAAGTGTTTACAATATGACCCGCCAGGTCATCAGGCCCATGATGAAGGCAAGAAAAGGTTCGATCATCAATATGAGTTCGATCATCGGGATCAGGGGTAATGCGGGCCAGTCGAGCTACGCTGCCTCCAAGGCCGGCATGATCGGATTTACCAAGTCCATCGCCCACGAACTAGGAAGCAGGAATATCCGGTGTAATGCGATCGCGCCGGGATTCATTGAAACCGACATGACCCACTACCTTAAAGACGAGGCAGGTGCAAAAGCATATCTCGAAGATATCCCGTTGAACCGTTTTGGCCGCGCATCTGAAATCGCCGATACCACACTCTTCCTGGCGTCCGATCTGAGCAGTTATATCACCGGGCAGGTGATCAGTGTGTGCGGCGGCCTCAATATATAATCAAAAAATAATATCAGGTTTTACTTGTTAAAATTTTGCCAGGAGCTTTTTTTCTATCTCCCGGTAACTAATTTTATGGCCCCTGATGACGAAAAGAAAATTCATAACCATATTTGTCCTGCTCACGATGGCCATACAGGTCCTGCCCATGCAGCAGATAGCAGCATGGCTGAGTTCGGGTCAGGTAAATGAAGAAATCTCCACATGCGCAAACCCGGTAAAATCCAAGCCGGTCTCTGATGATGCCCATCCGCCATATCACTTTTGTACCCGTACCGGGGGATTGGCCGATGACCTGATGAGTGGTCAGTCTGTCCTTCACCGTGATGAAGCGCTGATCAGGCGACACGCTGACGAAATACTGTCGCCCCCGCCCAACGCCTGATCCTTCTCTGCCTCCTTTACGTTAAATTGTATGCCGGTTTATCCGGACTGTATTCCCTATTTAATTAAAATAATTTATGCGCAAGCTGTTTCAAAATGCAGCAGCAGATATTCCTGCTTCTGTCGTCGTATTTCTTGTGGCTCTGCCCCTTTGCCTGGGTATTGCCCTTGGTTCCGGTGCACCGCTCTTTTCGGGTATCATTGCCGGTATGGCCGGTGGAATTGTCATCGGACTGTTGAGCGGCTCTTCTCTTAGTGTAAGCGGACCGGCTGCGGGCCTGACGGCCGTAGTGGCAACAGCGATAGCCAAAGTGCCCGTCTATGAGGCATTTCTCCTCTCAGTAGTTATCGGAGGTGCTATACAGGTCCTTCTCGGTTTCCTTAAAGCCGGAATCATTGGAGACTATATTCCCAATTCTGTTATCCGCGGTATGCTTTCCGCAATCGGCGTAATGCTGATCCTGAAACAACTTCCCCATCTTGTCGGATGGGACAAGGACTATTCAGGAGATGAAACCTTTGTACAAAATGATAACAGGAATACATTTTCGGAAATCATAGATTCTTTTGACAATATCACCACCCTGGCCGTGGTCATCGGCCTTGTGTCCCTGTTGATCCTCATTTTGTGGGAACGTCCTTTTTTCAAAAAGCAGAAAGCGTTCAAATATCTGCCGGGGCCGCTGGTGGTCGTCATCGCAGGTATTCTGATCCTTCAGTTTTCTGTTAGTGGTGGCAGTGACTATCTGCTGAAACCGGAACATATGGTCACCCTCCCCGTAGCAACAGGCTTCTCGTCATTTGCTGCTTTTTTTACCTCCCCCAAATGGGAATATCTTGGTAACTCAGATGTTTGGATATCGGGAGTGACGATTGCCATTGTTGCGAGTCTTGAAAGTCTTCTCGGAATCGAAGCTGTGGACAAACTGGATCCCTATAACCGGAGGACGCCGCCCAACAGGGAGCTTAAGGCGCAGGGTGTGGGAAATATCGTTTCGGGTCTGCTGGGAGGTTTGCCACTGACGTCCGTCATCGTGAGAAGTTCAGCCAATGTGGAAGCCGGTGCAAAAAGTAAATTTTCTTCCGTCTTTCATGGTTTTCTAATCCTGCTCAGTGTACTGTTCATTCCCGGACTGTTAAACCGGATTCCGCTCAGCGCCCTGGCGGCGATACTGATCTTCACAGGATATAAACTGGTGAAGCCTTCCATGGTGAAACAAATGTATCGGAAAGGAATGGATCAGTTCATTCCGTTTATTGTCACACTGGTGGCGATCCTGCTGACTGACCTGCTGAAAGGTATTATGATTGGAACCGTTGTGGCTCTTTTTTCACTCATCCGCAGCAATTTCAGATCAGCGGTGATGGTGGTGCACGACGAAAACAAGTGGCTGGTGCGCTTCAGGAAAGACATTTCATTTCTGAACAAACCCATCATCAAGGAAAAGCTCGAAGCCGTACCGGAGAATGCTTACGTGATGATTGATATGTCGCGCGCCGATTTCATCGATAAGGATATTATTGACGTAGTGAATGAATTTACGCATCATGCACACCTCAAGAATATCAGGGTCGAGATTAAAAAGAAGGCCACGCTGGAGCTGGGGAAACATGTTGCTAATGCTGCGCATTAGGGTTTATGGTGTATGGTATATGGTTTATGGTATATGGTGTATGGTATATTGGATAAACCATAAACTATAAACCATATACCATTAACAATTAATAATTAATAATTAACAATTAAAGAAATGACTTCCATTAACAAACTGATTCTTGAAAATAAAGCATGGGCCGCTGAAAAAATTTCTGACGACGCGGATTATTTCAACCGGCTTGCGCAGATACAGACGCCCGAATTTCTCTGGATCGGATGCAGCGACAGCCGCGTGCCGGCCAATGAAATCACCGGAACCCAGCCAGGTGAAATTTTTGTGCACCGCAATATTGCCAATATGGTGATCAATACCGACGTAAATGTCCTCAGCGTGCTGGAATATGCGGTGGCCCATTTGAAAGTAAAACATGTGATCATCTGCGGTCACTACGGATGCGGCGGAATTAAGGCTTCGATGTCGAATCACGATTTCAAACAGGTGCTCAATATGTGGCTGCGCAACATCAAGGATGTTTACCGCCTGCACCGCGATGAACTGGAAGCGATCAGCAATACAGAACAAAGGGAAAACCGACTGACCGAACTCAATGTTCAGGAGCAGGTCCTTCACCTCGCCAAGACTTCTATCATACAAAGGGCCTGGAAACACCGGAACAGTCCGGAATTGCACGGACTGGTATATGGACTAAAAGACGGACTGCTTAATCCTGTTTTCCATATGGCGCCGGGAAGTTTTGTCGATCCGTTATACAGCTATAACGACCTCTCGGAAGAAGAATGAGGGGAGGTAAGACTATTCTTTGCGACGCACGCGCGAAGAATAAGGGCATCGGGGATTAGTCTTTACGACGAACGCGTTTGATGGCCTGCTGGGCCTGATCGCGTGTAATGAGGTAACCGCTGATCTTGGCACGCTCGGCAAGGAGTTTATCCCAATGGCTGCAGTTCTCCCAGAACATTTTTTTGACTTCACGGATGGCCTCAGGATTGTAATGGCTCAGCCGGTCGACGAGTCTCTGCAGAGATTCATCCATTTCTTCGATGCTGGAATGTACTTCGGAGTAAAGCCCCCGTGTCTTCGCCCATTCTGCTGACCTCCAGGATCCGGCATCAATGGCGAGCTGGGAAAAAGCTGAAATGCCTATCTTTCTTTCAATGGCCGGTCCCACTACAAAGGGGCCGATGCCAATTTCCAGCTCGCTGAGTTTAATGTCTGCACCGGAGGTGGCGATGGCATAGTCAGCTGCAGCGGCGATGCCCACTCCGCCGCCCACACATTTTCCCTGAATGCGGGCTACGATCAGTTTGGGGCATTTACGCATGCTGTTGATCACTTCTGCAAATCCGCTGAAAAATTCCTCCCCTTCCTTTGTATTTCTGATCTGGGCAAGCTCCGGGAAAGAAGCGCCGGCACAAAAGGCTTTTTCTCCGAAGGATCGCAGTACGACAACGTGTACATCTCCGTCAAGCGCCGCTTCGCTGAAATGTTCCGCCAGATTTTGAAGAAGGCTTCTGGGCAGGGAATTACCCTGGGGATGGTAAAATTCAATGATAAGCTTCTGTCCGTGACGTTCCGATCTGACGTAGCCTTTGTTCAGGTCCAGCATAATTAGATTTTTTTTCTCACCATGGTGAGAATCGTGGCGATCATTACGGGTTCTCCGGTTTCATCCAGGGTTTCCACCCACCATTTCACAATTCCTTTCGGTATGTCATGTTCGTCTTTTGGATCCTGGGGGATTTTCTCCTTACAGGTTAGTTTCACAGCAATCGTCGTACCGGCATAAACGGGTTTTAAAAACCGGCACTCTTCTATACCATAGTTAAGGAGCACAGGACCCTTGGCCGCATCCACGAAGAGCCCGGCCGTAGCGCTGAGGACAAAATATCCATGCGCAACGGGCTTTTCGAACATCGTGCCTTCCAGTGAGCCATGATCGGTATGCGCGTAAAAATGATCCCAGCTCACATTGGCGAACTGGCTGATATCGGCTTCGGTAACAGTACGCCGGTGCGTATGCACGCTGTCTCCGACCTGCAGCTCTTCAAAATATTTACGGAAAGGATGCTTTTCCTGTATACGCTGGGCCGCGTGGGCCTGGTAAACATTGGTGAGTACGGTGATCTGATCAGGACTACCCTGCACGGCCGTACGCTGCATATAGTGTTTCACACCACGGATTCCGCCCATTTCCTCCCCTCCGCCTGCGCGTCCCGGGCCTCCGTGCACGAGCTGGGGCAGGGGCGATCCGTGGCCCGTGCTTTCTTTTGCGTTGAACCGGTTGAGTAAGAGGATGCGTCCGTGATGTGTGGCGGCCGCCACCGCATAGTCGCGCGCCAGCTCATCATCGGCCGTAACGATGGAACTGCAGAGCGAGCCCCTGCCCTTTTTAGAAAGAAGGATGGCTTCATCAAAATCCTTGTAAGGCATGAGCGTACTTACGGGTCCGAAGGCTTCTATCTCGTGTGCACTCCCCTCGAGGGGCCGGATATCCTGCAGCAGGATCGGGCTGATAAATGCTCCTTTATTAAAATCCGCATCGATCAGGTCCACGCTATCGAGCGAACCATAGATGATCTGTGAAGAAGCCAGCAGTTTTTGTATCTGTCCTTTTACTTCCCTGCGCTGGTCCTGTCCCGCGAGTGATCCCATTCTCACTTTGTCGTTCTGCGGATTACCCACGGTCGTTCCGGCCAGGGCGGTGGAAATGGATTTTCTCATTTCTTCCATCCTGTTGGCGGGTACAAAGATCCGGCGGATGGCCGTGCATTTCTGTCCGGCTTTCACGGTCATCTCCCTGCGCACTTCCTTCACGAAAATATCCCATTCCGGCATGGAAGGCACCACGTCCTCGCCGAGCACGATGCAGTTGAGTGAATCCGCCTCCATCGTAAAGGACACGTTCTCACGCAGCAGGTGCGGATTGGATTTGAGTTTGAGTCCGGTGGATGCTGATCCCGTAAAGGTCACGGTATCCTGTGCGTCCAGCAGGTCAAGCAGGTTTCCCGTGCTTCCGCAAATGAGCTGCAATGCGCCTTCAGGCAGGATACCCGATGCATGGATTTCCCTTACCACGGCTTCCGTGAGAAAGCTCGTGCAGGTAGCCGGTTTTACAATGGCGGGCACGCCCGCGAGCAGGTTGACCGCAATTTTTTCCAGCATGCCCCACACGGGGAAATTATAGGCATTGATATGCAGCGCCACGCCCTCCTTGGGTACAAGGAGGTGATGGCCCATAAAACTGAACTGCTTGCTTAGCCCGACGGGCTCGCCATCGGTACAATAAGGCAGATCGGGAAACTTTCTCCTCAGCGAGGCATAGGAAAAAAGATTTCCAATGCCGCCTTCGAGATCTATCCATGAATCGGTGCGCGTGGCGCCGGTCTGGTAACTGATCAGATAAAATTTTTCAAGATGTTCCCGGAGGTGAAGGGCAAGGGCTTTGAGCATTCTTCCCCGGTCGTGGAAACTCATCTTCCGCAACGCAGGATTTCCGCGCCGGCGGCCATAGTCAAGAATTTGTTGAAAATCGAGTCCTCCGGTTCCGGCCTGGTATAGCGGCGTGCCGGTAACTGCATCGGAAAGGGTCTGGAGATCACCCTGTGCTTCTATCCATCGACCTGTAACAAAATTTCCGAGTTTTTGCATGGTGTATACTTGAAGCCTTTACGAACCGCCGGTGACGGATGATGTCTACCATCCGAGGATCCAGGCGAAAATCAGCGGGGCCACGATGGTCGCATCGCTTTCCACAATATACTTAGGTGTATGTATGTCCAGCTTGCCCCAGGTAATTTTTTCATTCGGTACAGCGCCTGAATAGGAACCATAGGAAGTAGTGGAATCGGAGATCTGGCAGAAATAGCTCCAGAACGGAACATCATGCCATTCCAGGTCCTGGTACATCATGGGCACCACGCAGATGGGAAAATCCCCTGCAATTCCACCGCCGATCTGGAAAAAGCCAATGCCCTTTCCACCGGAATTTTTACGGTACCAGTCAGAGAGCCATACCATATATTCTATTCCGCTTTTCATGGTGGTGGCCTTCATCTCCCCTTTTACAATATAGGAAGCGAAGATATTTCCCATGGTGCTGTCTTCCCATCCGCCCACCACGATGGGCAGGTTCTTTTCCGCTGCAGCGATCATCCAGCTGTCTTTGGTATCAATTTCATAACCCTCCTGCATCACTTTGCTCAGCAGGAGCTTGTACATAAACTCATGAGGGAAATAACGTTCTCCGCTGCTGTCTGCATCCTTCCAGAGTTTGACGATATGCTTTTGTATTTTCCTGAATGCTTCTTCTTCGGGAATACAGGTATCGGTGACGCGGTTCAGTCCTTTTTCGAGCAGTTCCCATTCCTGTTGCGGCGTCAGGTCGCGGTAATTCGGAACCCTTTTATAGTGTGAATGGGCGACGAGGTTCATGATATCCTCTTCGAGATTGGCGCCGGTGCATGAAATGATATGAACTTTATCCTGGCGGATCATTTCAGCAAGGGAAACACCCAACTCCGCCGTGCTCATGGCGCCGGCCAGCGTAACCATCATCTTCCCGCCTTCCAGCAGATGGGTTTCATAGCCCTTCGCCGCATCGACGAGTGCAGCGGCATTAAAGTGGCGGTAATGATGCTCGATAAATTGGGATATGGGGCCTTTGTTCATGATAATCTGGTTGGGACGGCAAAATTAAGGCCTTTACCCCAATGGCGCATCCGTTTGCCGGACGGATCTGTGTTTCACTCATTCTCCTGCTGTCCGCTGATTTCACTTATTTTTATAGCGACCTACCATCTCCGGCTATGAATTATCTCGCACACGCCTGGCTGTCATTCGGAGATCCGGAAATCCTGGCGGGAAATATGATCAGTGATTTTGTGAAGGGCAAAAAAAAATTTGACTACCCCGAAAAAATCAGAATGGGCATTGACCTCCACAGGAGAATCGACGATTATACCGATCTTCATCCGGCTACCCGGGAAGCAAAATCCTATCTTCCTGAAGCAGGACGCTACGCCGGCAGTTTTGTCGATATCATCTACGATCATTTTCTTGCCAACGATGAATACGAATTTCCGGAGCCGGGTCTCGCGAAATTTGCCCAGGATACATATGACCGCCTGCTGCCCCTTGAAAACCTGTTACCGGAAAATTTTCAGCGTTTTTTTTACTATATGCGAACCCAGAACTGGCTTTTGCATTATGCAACGGAGGAAGGTATTCATAACAGTTTTTATGGACTTACCCGCCGGGCAAAATATTTTAAGGAGCCGGAGCCGGTCTTCGCAGCCTTCCTGCGGAATTATGATTCCCTGAGAAATTGTTATGATTTTTTCTTCCCGAATGTAAAAACCTTTGCTTACAACGAACTGCTCTACCTTCGCGGTAATTAAATAAGTATCCGTCTTAATTTTGTGGGCTATGAGACCATTTAAAACCTTTCTGTCCGCCGTTTTGCTGACCCTGATTTCAGGAATGTGTTTTGCGCAGACAACCCTGCCTCCGCTGGATAAATCGCCCATGGACATGTGTTATTATCCTGTGGACTATCCGATACTAAAAATCCAGAAAAAACTGAAGGATCCGCTGGTCGCCCGTGTTATTTACGGAAGACCACAGAAAAATGACCGCAGCATATTCGGTGACCTCGTGCCCTACGATATGATCTGGCGTGTGGGAGCCAACGAAGCCACGGAGATCGAGTTTTACCGCGACGTAAAAATCGACGGTAAAAAACTCCTGAAGGGACGCTATACGCTCTATGCCATTCCTTCCGCAGAAAAATGGACACTTGTCTTAAACAAGGAGACAGATACCTGGGGCGCTTTTGCATACGATCCGAAAAAAGACATCCTGAGAACAGACGTCAAAGTCAATACGCGTCCGGATGTCATCGACGTGTTTACGATTTGTTTTGAAGGAACAGAAAAAAATAAAACCAGCCTGCTGATCGGCTGGGACAATAAAGACGTTCATTTACCCATCAGCTGGTAAAGAACCAATTCCAGGCATATGAAATTTGCAACACGAGTGATCCATGCAGGAATGGAACCCGACCCGTCTACGGGAGCCATCATTCCGCCCATTTACCAGACCTCCACTTACGTACAGGCTGCACCCGGACAACACAAGGGTTATGAATATGCCCGTTCGCAAAATCCGACACGCACGGCGCTGGAAACCGCGCTGGCCTCCATAGAGAATGCACGCTACGCACTCTCCTTCAGCAGCGGGGTGGCCGCATCGGATGCCGTGATCCGGCTGCTGGTGCCGGGCGATGAAGTGATCGCCGCCAGTGACATGTATGGCGGAACCTTCCGCCTTTTCTCTAAAATTTTTGAAAAAGCCGGCATACATTTTCACTATGTCAATATGCAGGACGTAAACAATATTCGTCCGCTCATCAATGCAAAAACAAAGCTGGTCTGGACGGAAACGCCCACCAATCCCCTGATGAATGTGGTGGACCTGGACGCCGTAGCCTCCATCTGCAAAGAAAAAAAATTGCTGTTTTGCGTAGACAATACGTTTGCTTCACCCAGCCTGCAGAATCCGCTTGACTTCGGCGCCGATATCGTCATCCATTCGGCAACAAAATATCTCGGCGGACACAGCGACGTAATCCACGGCTGCCTTATGCTGAACGACCTGTCACTGCGCGACCAGCTTTATTTCATCCAGAAATCCTGCGGCGCCGTTCCCGGACCACAGGATTGTTTCCTGGTGCTGCGCGGAATAAAAACATTGCAGATCCGTATGCAGCGGCATTGTGAAAACGGTGAAAAGGTTGCACACTGGCTTCGTGGGAATAAAAAACTATCTGCCGTGTACTGGTGCGGTTTCGAAGATCATCCGGGTTATGCCATCGCAAAAAAACAAATGCGCGGATTCGGCGGGATGATCAGTTTTGAATTGAAGAATGATTCACCTGAAGAAACCAAAAGGGTCCTCTCGTCCACCCGATTGTTTTCGCTTGCCGAAAGCCTCGGTGGCGTGGAATCCCTGATCAGTCACCCCGCCTCCATGACCCATGCATCCATTCCAAGGGAGGAGAGAATTAAAAACGGACTATCGGACGCACTGATTCGGATCAGTGTCGGCATCGAAGACGCAGACGACCTCATTGCAGATCTTCAACAGGCGATCGGATAAGATGGAAACTTTTTCAGATAAAGCGCGGCTCCGGGATTTCCTGGAGAAAAAAGTCCTGGAGTTTAATGACCCTTCTTTTATTCCTTATGATCCGGTCTCTGTTCCCCATCGTTTCCGCATAAAACAGGATATTGAAATTGCTGGTCTCTTCGCCGCCATATTTGCCTGGGGAAACCGGACGACCATCATTCGCAAATCCAATGAGCTGATGCGCGCGATGGATGATGCACCCTATGACTTTATTCTTAATCACCGCCCCCGCGATCTGAAACGGCTCGCAGATTTCAAGCATCGGACCTTTAATACCACCGATCTGTATTATTTCATTGAATTTTTGAAATCACATTACCGCCGGTCTGACACACTGGAGACAGCCTTTATTCCTGAAAACAGTGCTTTGAAATCTGATGGCGGAGAGCAGAATGAATTCATGGAATCAGCACTCAACGCTTTTTACCGCAGGTTTTTTTCATTGAAACATGTGCCTGAAAGGACGCGCAAACATATTGCCGATCCGGAAAGAAATTCAACCTGCAAGCGCCTGAACATGTACCTGCGCTGGATGGTCAGGAAAGACGATGCGGGTGTTGATTTTGGAATATGGGAACGCATGTCTCCGGCAGACCTGGTATGCCCTGTTGACCTGCACGTAGCGCGCGTCGGCAGAAGGCTGGGACTTATTCAACGGGCGCAGACAGACTGGCTTACAGCGATGGAACTCACCCGCGAACTGCGCAATATGGACCGGAAGGATCCCGTAAAATTTGATTTTGCCTTATTCGGTATGGGTGTTTCCGAAAAAAACTGAAAGACGATTTCCAGGGGAAACGTTAATACATCAGCTCCCTCACTTTTGCCTTGTCTTCCTTCTCTTTCTTCAGATCAAACATAGTTCCGAATACCCGGTCCCAGATCGTCGTGCTGACACCAAAACCTTTGTGATCATCCTTGTAATGATGTAGGTGATGATTTCTCCAAAGCGGCTTAAGCCATTTAAAAGGAGGATTCCAGGCATGTATTGCATAATGCATGCTGCCGTAAAGCAGGTAGCCGAAGATAAAACCGGAAAAAAAACAAAAGCTGTTTGCATGCATCAGCAGGTACATAATACCGAAGATCGTGGAGGCGATGATGATGCTGGGAACCGGGGGCATGAAGAGCCTTTCCTTGTCACGCGGGAAATGATGATGGTTCCCGTGCATGACATAAATGAATTTCTGCGCCTTTTCGCTTTCTGCTACGGCATGAAAGGCGAACCGGTGCATCAGGTATTCGAAGAATGTCCAGAAAAAGCCACCCGCAAGAAACAGGGCGGCAATGCGTAATACGCTGAACTCCAGCCTTGTACCACTGAGATAAAAGAAGTAAATGATCACCGGCAGGTAAATGCCCCAGATCACGAGCGGATGGGTCTTGGTCAGCATTTCCATATAGCTGTTCTGGAAAAGCTGCGCCTGGCCCTTGTTGTGAATCTTCTCGAACTTCATGTCAGCTACTGATTATACGGCAAAAATAATGGATTTCCTTAAAAATGTTTCAGGGGTCCTGGCGACCTGATTGCTTTCGAAGTAGTTAACTGTCAGTGATTCCTTTACCTTTGCCGTCAATTTCAAGCCATCCATGTCGCATTCCCCTTTATCGGAGCAGGAAATCATCAGAAGAGGTAAGCTGAATTCACTGAAAGAGCTGGGTGTGGATGCTTATCCGGCTCCCGCTTTTCCTGTTAACAGCCACGCAGCCTTTATAAAGGCACATTATTCAGAAGAAAATAAAGCAGAATTTGCGGAAGTCTGCCTGGCCGGAAGGATCATGAGCATCCGCGACATGGGTAAAGCCTCCTTTGCGGTGATCCAGGACAGCAGCGGGAGGATCCAGTTTTATATTAAAAGAGACGATATCGCGGCAGGTGAGGACAAAACCGCCTATGATAAAATTTGGAAACACCTGGTAGACCTGGGTGATATCATCGGGGTAAAAGGATTTGTTTTCATTACAAAAACTGGCGAGATCTCAGTGCACGTGAAAGAACTCACGCTGCTTTCCAAGGCCCTGCGACCCATTCCCATTGTCAAGGAAAAAGAGGGCGAAACCTTTGACGCCGTTACCGATCCGGAATTCCGCTACCGCCAGCGCTACGCCGACTTAATCGTGAATCCGCAGGTCAAGGACGTGTTTATCAGGAGGTCCAAAATGATCAACAGCATGCGCGAATTCCTCAACCGGGCAGGTGCACTGGAAGTGGATACGCCCGTGCTCCAGAATATTCCGGGAGGCGCCATTGCCCGGCCCTTCATTACCCATCACAATGCGCTCGACGTGCCTTTTTACCTGCGCATTGCCAATGAACTCTACCTGAAACGCCTGATCGTGGGCGGCTTCGACTGGGTCTATGAATTCAGCAGGAATTTCCGGAATGAAGGCATGGACCGGACCCATAATCCCGAATTCACCATCCTTGAGTTCTATGTTGCCTATAAAGACTATTTCTGGATGATGGAGACTACGGAATCCATGCTCGAACAGGCGGCAATGGCCGTCAATGGAACCACCCTGGTAAAGTCAGGGGATAAGGAAATTGATTTCAAAGCACCTTATAAAAGGGTTAGCATCTATGATGCGATAAAAGAATCCACCGGAGAAGACATTTCCACACTGGACGAAGAAGGACTTCGTGCGCTCTGCCGTAAACTTCATATTCCAGTAGAAGCGAATATGGGCAGGGGTAAATTGATTGACACCATATTTGGCGCTACCAGCGAGCACCGGTTCATCCAGCCTACTTTCATTATCGATTATCCTGTTGAAATGAGCCCGCTGACCAAAAAGCACCGTTCCAAGGAAGGTCTGGTCGAGCGTTTTGAGCTGATCATCAATGGAAAGGAGATCGCCAATGCATATTCTGAGCTGAACGATCCAATTGATCAGCGGGAACGCTTCGAAGAGCAGGTAAAACTCATGGAAAGAGGCGATGACGAGGCGATGTTTATCGACAATGACTTTCTGCGTGCCCTTGAATACGGCATGCCTCCTACCGCCGGCATAGGCATTGGAATAGATCGGCTGTGCATGCTGCTGACGGGTCAGCTGTCCATTCAGGATGTCCTGTTTTTCCCGCAAATGAGGCCTGAGCAGCCGGAAGCCGCTGCACCGCAGGTCTAAACCGAAAAGTTCCCTCTAGGACTTTTCTCCCTTATAATCGCTTGATAATCAGTAATAATTTAGGCGCCTTATTTAAAGAGGTGGGCCTGGTAAAAATGCCGTTTTTTCGTAATAATACGAGCCCTGGCGTAATATCTGAAAAGAGGAGATCGAGCGCAAATGCGCTTGTACCCGGCAGCGCGATTTGTATGTTTACATCGTCATCGTGATTGACGCTGGCTTGATGGTTCATCCAAATCCTTCGAAAAGCTATCTATGAAAACCACCAGCCATCCTTCCGGCCCGGTCACAGACATTTAAAATCCAAATTCCATCCGAAAGACCAAATCCGACGAAGTGTAGTACCCTATTGATGACCAACTTGGTAACGGTTAGGTTAAGTACAAACACATTCAGGGCCCCGGAGTATTCCGGGGCTTTTTTATTTCCCCCATACACCATACACCATAAACCATATACTAATTTTTCGGCATCCCTTCCGCAGGGAAAGCAAAGGGGCCCGTGATCTGATAGATGGTATAACCGGTGAAGTCCTGGGGAGCCTCCAGGCCGGTGCCGTAAAGCACCGTTCCGCCTGCCTTGTGGATCTGTACCGGTTTGTCGGTATAGAATTTTTCCGCTTTCTGGTCCCACCAGAGCTCCTTACAATATAGGGTGTCGCCCTGGACGATATTTTTTACCACTACGCTGTCCTTTAAAAAAACTTTGGCATCCTGCTCTTTCCATTTCCCATACTTCGAGTCCATAATACTTTCGATCTTCAGGGAATCATTGTAAAAATCCACGTGCAGGGTGTTGGGGAACTCAACATAAGGCGAATCCATTTCATTTCTTCGCATGTAAGGAGAGGAAAGTTTGGCCTTCACCTTGCCGCCTTCGCTGAGATAGGCAGTGATCTGCTTTCCTTCATCAATACTAATCTGTTTCTGCCTGTAATTGGGAAGGGATTTCATATTGTTCTCACAGCCCGAAATGGTTCCCCATACCAACAGGACAATAATTTTTAGCCGGGATGAGGGTAATGAGATCATGTGGTCAGATTAAACTCGCTGATGTAAAAAAGGCCCCTGAATAACAGGTCTGCATCTTCGATAATATGCTGGCGCAACAAGGGCCTGATATGCGTGGCATCACCGCCGGTCATCAGCACGTTCAGGTTTTCATATTTATCTCTGTAAGCTTCAACGATGCCGTCGATTTCTTTTGCCATGCCAAGAATTACGCCGGAAAGTATATTCGTTCTTGTATCGTGCCCTACCAGGGAAAAATTCCAGTGTGGTTTGACGAGCGGAAGTTTTGCGGTGAACTGATTGAGCGACCTGAACCTCATTTCCAGTCCGGGCGAAATACCGCCGCCGAGAAACTGGTGCAAACGGTTCACATAGTTATAGGTGATGGCTGATCCGAGTCCGATCACAAGGTTGTTCTTTTCAGGGAAAGCTTTTGCGGCGGCAACGACCAGTGCGAGGCGGTCGGCCCCAATGGTTTCCGGCTTACCCACCGGTGTACTGACAGGTATCCGGGAATGATGATTTAACAGGTGAAAGGCAGTCTCCTGTTTCAGCATTTCTTCTATCGGGGCTGCATGATTCACCACCGAGGACAAAATGCTTTTTTCGGGTTTGAACTTTTCGAGCAGGTTTTTTAAATCAACCGTGCCATCTTCCGACAGAACGCCGGTTTCCAGGATTTTCTCTTCTGAAAATACTGCCCATTTCAGCCGCGTATTTCCAAAATCCAGACAAAGGGTTTTCGGCATGTCGGTTTTATTGGTCTTTAAGGTCGTTATTCAAATCTGAATGACGAAAGATTTTTAAAATGGCCATTCAGTTTGACTCTCTCCTTCAGCACTTCCATCTCCCCGATCACCGGCAACACTTTTCCCAAATGTCGTTTCAGGTATTCCTGTCTTTGTTCTTCCCGCAGCAATCCCAGCAATTCATATTCTTCTTCAAGCGAAAGTCCGGCATGGTGGGCCAGATCGTAGGCGGTCAGTTCATCATCAGGTTTTTGAAAATCCTTCGAAATGTTGAGTACCCGGTGAAGTTCCCGGATAGCCTTGATGACTTTCTGAATCAGATCTTTTCGCGGATAGACTTCCGAATTCTCCGGATAGTTCACGATGGCTCCGCTATATAATTTATCCGGAATTTTTTTGATGATCTCCAGTATCCTGAACACCGCCGTTCCCCTGGTAACAATATCCATCTCTCCATTTTCATATTCCTTCGCTATTTCCTGGATAGACACCAGCGTGCCCAGTTCGGTCACTTTGCCATTGATCACCGAGGGTATGCCAAAGGGCTTTTTCTGCGATGTGCACTCCCTGATAAGTTCCTTATACCTGGGTTCGAATATGTGCAGGTTGAGCGTTTCGCCCGGATACATCACAACAGACAGCGGGAAAATGGGAATAAAATTCGTCATCGCTAAAAGACCTGCAATTTAAAAAGATAAAACCATTTTTACCTTCCGAATTAGAAATCCTGACCCTCGTGGTTAGGACGGTATTCGTATCTTTCCCCCGGGTTCAGGGCGAAATAAAATATTTAACAAAAATGAAGATTTCCGGATTCACCATTGTCAAAAATGCCGTGAAGAATGATTACCCTGCCGTAGAATCAATCCGGTCCATCCTGCCGGTGGTGGACGAAATGATCGTGCTGCTTGGCGACAGTGATGACGAAACCGAATCCCTTATCCGGTCCATCGCCTCGGACAAAATCAAAATTCATCATTCCGTCTGGGATAAATCGCTTGTAAAGGGCGGTGAAGTGCTGGCCCGCGAAACGGACAAGGCATTCGACCTGGTATCTGCCGACAGCGACTGGTGCTTTTATATCCAGGCCGATGAAGTGATTCATGAAAAGGATCATGCCGTAATTAGAAAGACCGCAGAACAATACAAAGATGACCCGCGGGTGGAAGGCCTGCTTTTCAATTACCTGCATTTCTTCGGCAACTACGATTACGTGGCAGACAGCAGAAAATGGTACCACAAAGAAGTCCGAATCATCCGCAACGACAAAACCATCAGGGCTTACCGCGATGCGCAGGGATTTAGAAGGGAGAACAAAAAACTCCTTGTCAAACCGGTTGATGCCACGGTATATCATTACGGATGGGTGAAGAATCCCAGGAAGATGAAAGAGAAATTGAAAAATCTGGCCGGCCTTTGGTCTGATTCCATCGACACACCGGCAAACCAGAAGAGGCTGGCGGGTGAGGTTTTTGATTTCAACCAGTTCGATTCCCTTCGCCATTTTATGGACGAGCACCCTGCCGTGATGAAACTAAGAATAGCGGAAAAAAACTGGACGGCAGATCTTGATATTTCAAAGAAAAAATTCTCTGCCAAAGAGAAACTCCTCTACTGGATTGAAAAGAAAACGGGAAAACGCTTATTTGATTTTAAAAATTACCGCCTTCTCCATTGAGTGCGATATTCAGCTGCCATACAACATCCATTGAGTTCAATTTTCCGACAGCCTGACAATATCCACTGAGTTTCAATTATCCAGTGGCTTGACAATATCCACCAGATTTTAATTTTCCAGCGGTCTTACAATAAAGGAAAGATTGCTGCCGATATGAAGCGACCTGTTTGTCAGCCTGCTTACCGGACTATGATTGGAAACGGGGTCTTTGCGGCTGTAAGAGAAATAGTCCAAAATTTCGAACCCGTTATTCTGCAGCAGCAACTTCATGCTTTTTACGGTCGGTTCGTAAAGATGATCCGGAATGCGGGCCGGATCGCTCCAGGTGGAGGAAAACTGCTTTTTCAGGCCAAGCTTATAAAAGAAATGCTGCATGCGGAAACCCAGCGCGAATTTATTCGGCACATTGATGACGAGCACGCCACCTTTCTCTAGCATGGTCTTCGCTTTGTTCAGCCATTCCACGGGGTTGGGAACGTGTTCGATCACATGGCTCATGTGTATCAGCGAGAATTTCTCCGGATATTCAAATTCGTTGAACTGTTTTAAAAAAACCGTGGCGCCGGTATTTTTTTCGGCAAAGGCAGCGAGCTGCGCAGAGACGTCGAGTCCGACCGCCCTTTTGTAATGTGGCCGGGCGGCATATAAAAAAGTTCCCATCGCACTCCCGATATCCAGCACATTGGTCCTGACCTTGTCATATTTCAGCAGGTTCTCCACTTCTTCCCTGAACATCTCCACGGAAGAATGTTGAATGAGCGTCTTGTCGTCCAGGTTTACGCTTTCACTGAACTGGTAATAAGATGCATAAGCTGCATCAATAAAATGCTGGTCATAGGTCGGGCGGGGCGACTGGTACACAAGAGAACAGTTTTTGCATAACACATAAGTGTACTGCAGTTCACTCCCGTATCTTTCGTAAATTGATGAATCGCCGGATCCGCAAAAGGGGCAGTTGACTTTTTCCCAGGACGCAGGTGTATACCGGTTCGGTGAAGGCATGGGTTCAAAAATAAGCAGTCTGCGA
>Ga0207691_10000754_pt1 | contig 31954 bp, 31 predicted proteins | sample KBSM13metaG_FD_184327 | JGI IMG/M metagenome (GOLD analysis project Ga0207691, IMG submission 184327) | Miscanthus rhizosphere microbial communities from Kellogg Biological Station, Michigan, USA - KBS M1-3 metaG (SPAdes) (version 2) | ecosystem: Host-associated > Plants > Roots > Rhizosphere >...
GCAGGCAATGCCGTGCCGGCCGTGTGCACACGCGGTCTGCCCGATCGGCCATCCGTGCGCCGAAGCGATCTCCGTCGACGCAGTCCTGGCGGCGTTGCGCAGCCTCGTCGCGGTCGATCGCCATCCCGACCTCGCCCACGCCAGCGAAAGCGGACGGCCATGAAGCGGCGCCTGCGCATCCTGACGTGGCACGTCCACGGCAACTACCTGTATTACCTGACGCAGGTGCCGCACGACTTCTACCTGGTCAACGACCCGAGCCGAACCGAGCATCACAGCGGCCGCAGCGGCCGCCTGCCCTGGGGCGACAACGTCCACGACCTGCCGGTCGAGCACGTGCCCGAATCCGAGTTCGACGTCGTCATCTTCCAGTCGCGCGGCGAGTGGGAGCGGGTCCAGCACGAGATCCTGAGCGAGGCGCAGCGCCGCCTGCCGCGGATCTACATCGAGCACGATCCGCCGCAGGAACATCCGACCGACACCCGGCACTGGGTCCAGGACCCGGACGTGCTGCTGGTGCACGTCACCCACTTCAACCGCCTGATGTGGGATTCGGGGCCGACGCCGACGCAGGTGATCGAGCACGGGGTATTGCTGCTTTCCGACGCCCGCTACAGCGGCCATGTGCGGCGCGGCGCGGTCGTCGTCAACAACCTGCCTTCGCGCGGCCGTCGCCTCGGACTCGACGTCTATCGCGCCGTCGAGCAGCGCGTTCCGCTCGCCCTGTACGGCATGGACAGCCGGGCGATCGGCGGCGAAGGCGAGATCGAGAACGCGAGGCTGCCGGACGTGATGGCGGCGCATCGCTTCTTCTTCAACCCGATCCGCTACACCAGCCTCGGCCTGGCGGTGGTCGAGGCGATGATGGTCGGACTGCCGATCGTCGGCCTGGCGACGACCGAGCTGCCGACCGTGATCCGCAACGGCGAGAACGGCTTCGTCGACACCGACCTCGACGCGCTCGTCGACTGCATGCAGGAGCTGCTCGCCGACGCCGAGCTGGCGCACCGGCTCGGCGCAGCCGCGCGAGCCACGGCGCAGGAGCGCTTCGGCATCGACCGCTTCGTCGCCGACTGGCAGGCGACGCTGGCCCAAGTGGCCGATTGAGCAGCGGATCGAGCCGCGAGATGAAACGAACCGTTCCCGAACCGACCATCCTCGTCACCGGAGGCGCAGGCTTTGTCGGCAGCCATCTCTGCGAGCGCCTGCTGGCCGCCGGCGATTCGGTCATCGCCGTCGACGATCTCTCGACCGGCGATCCGTCGCATATCGCGCATCTGCTGAAGAGCCCGCGCTTTCGCACCGCGCGGCACGACATCGCGCGCGAGCTCCCGCTCGAGGCGCGGAGCGCGACCCGGATCTTCAACCTCGCCTGCCCCGCGAGCCCGGCGTACTACCAGCGCCACCCGGTGCAGACCACGCTCACCAGCGTGCTCGGAACGTGGCGCCTGCTCGAGACGGCGCAGCGCAGCGGCGCCCGCCTGCTGCAGGCATCGACGAGCGAGGTTTACGGCGACCCCCAGGTACATCCGCAGGCCGAGTCCTACCACGGCCACGTCAACCCGATCGGACCGCGCTCGTGCTACGACGAGGGCAAGCGCTGCGCGGAGGCGATGGCGTTCGCGTACCACCGTGAGCGGACCTTGCCGATCCGGGTGGTGCGCCTGTTCAACAGCTATGGCCCGCGCCTGACGCCAGGCGACGGCCGCGTCGTCAGCAACTTCATCGTCCAGGCCCTGCGCGGCGAGCCACTCACCGTCTACGGCGACGGCCAGCAGACGCGCAGCTTCTGCTATGTAGCCGACACCGTCGAAGGTCTGCTGCGGATGATGGAGAGCAGCATCGAGGGGCCGGTCAACATCGGCAACCCGGACGAGCACACCGTGCTCGATCTGGCCGAGATTGTCCTGCGCCTCACCGGCAGCCGCTCGCGCATCGTCCATCGCCCACTGCCGGCCGACGACCCGCATCGCCGCAAGCCCGACATCACGCTCGCCCGGGACAAGCTCGGCTGGCAGCCACGCGTGACCCTCGAGGACGGCCTCGAGCGAACGGCGGACTACTTCCGAGGGCTGCTGCAGATCGGCATCCGGACCACGGTCGACCTGGCCGTGTCGAGCACCTGACGAATTCGTCGCCTCTCCACTGGGTAGCATGCGCACTTCCGCTCACGGGAGGTGCTCCGAATGGTCAAGCCTGCGGCTCTGGCGGCGTGTGCCGCGCTGCTCGTCCTGTCGTCGCCGGCCCGATTGCAAGGCTCGACCGCTCCCGCGAAGCCGCCCTACGAGCCCGAGCTCGCACGCTCGCTCGGCGCCGACGAGAACGGCATGAAGAGCTATGTCCTGGTGATCCTGAAGACCGGCCCGAACCAGATTCCTGCCGGACCCGACCGAGACGAGATGTTCAAGGGCCACTTCGCCAACATGAACCGGCTCGCCGCCGAGGGCAAGCTTGCCGGGGCCGGACCCTTCGACGGCGCCGACAGCTGGCGCGGCCTGTTCATCTTCGCCGTCGCCGACATCGACGAGGCGAAGAAGCTCACGGCGACCGATCCGGTGATCGTCAAGGGCGAGATGGTCGCGGAATATCACAAGTACTACGGCTCGGCGGCGCTGATGTTGGTCCGCGACGGGCACGACCGGGTCAGCAAGAAGCGCTTCTGATTGAGCCCGTCGCGCGAGCGGAGGTCGGCATCGCCGCGCCTTGGCCCGAGAGTTGCTTCGCGCGTTTCGCCACGGATCGGTGAATAGATCGCTCAAGGCGACGGGCAAACCGCCGATTCGATGGCAGTGGCCTTTGGGAGACCGCGATGAACGCCAGGATCAAGCAGCTCCGCGACCTCGTCGTCGCGCTCGACCGTGCCGACCGCAACCTCGATGCGGTCGATGCCGATGCCTACCGCGCCGCCGCGCGCGCGGCATTCGCCCTCACTCGTGAAGAGATGGGACTGCTGCCGATGAGCGACTTCGCCGGGCCGGTGAACGCGCTGCAGAACATGGCCGAGAACATCTACTTCACGGTCAACGGCTGCTTTGCCGACCTCGATGGCAGCGGCCGCGCCGACCAGGCGCGCCACGCCACCAAGGCGTTGCTCTGCACAGTCGGCGTCACCGCCGACGCTCCGGCGCGCGAAGTCGCAGCGCGTCTGATCAGCCGCCTTGCAAGCCGGTCGGCGGCGAAGCCCTCACGGACCTCGAAGGCCAACGCCGTCGGCACCAAGCCCTGACAGCTCCCGCCGAAAGCCCGCCCGGCAAACGACCGAGCGGGCCGGGCGAAGCCGAGGCTCCGGCCGGCCCGCGCCGGGATTCGGGCAGCGACTAGACCGGCGTCTTGTCGTCGGGCTTCGGATTGGCGACCTTGCCCGCTCCCTTGCCGGCAGCGCCTCCGGCGACTGCACCGATGGCGGCGCCCGCCGCCATGCCGACCGGGCCGCCGGCGGCACCGATCGCCGCACCCGTGGCGGCGCCGCCGCCGGCGCCGACCCCCGTCGCCAGGTTGTGCTCGCCGAGGTCGTCCTGACGGGTCGGATTCGCGACCTCGCCGACACCCTTGCCCGCCATGCCACCGGCAACGGCTCCCGTGACCGCGCCGGCCGCCATGCCGATCGGTCCGCCGACGGCGCCCAGCGCCGCCCCGGTGGCAGCGCCACCGCCCGCGCCGACGCCCTTGGCGAGGTTGTGGTCGCCGCGATCGTCGCCGGCCTTCGGGTTCACGACTTCAGCCGCGCCCTTGCCCGCGAGCCCACCTGCCACCGCCCCGACGGCGGCGCCTGCGGCCATGCCGATCGGGCCGGCGGCTGCGCCGATCCCGGCACCGGTCACCGCGCCGGCCGTCGCGCCGACGCCGGTGCCGACGACGTGCTGGCCGCCGTGCTCCTGCCAGCGCGACTCGAAGTAGCGCGCGTCGTCGTCGGAACGCGGCTTGACGCCCATCAAAATGCCGCCGCGCTTAATGCCTTCCTCGTAGTGCTTGACCCGCTCTTCGGGAATGCCGGCGCCGACGAGCGCCCCCACGAGGCCGCCCGCGATGCCGCCAGCGCCTGCGCCGGCAAGCCCCGCGGCCAGCGGCCCGGCGACGATCAGGCCGAGGCCCGGAATCACGACCGCCGTGCCGATCGCAGCGACCGCCGCCAGGGTCGCGCCAATCGCGCCGCCAATGCCGGCACCAACGCCCGCGCCTTCGGCGGCCTTGCTGCCGAGCTCGGTCTGCGGCGCGCCGTCGTTCAGGAAGTGGCGCTTGCGCGTGTCGTCGCTCATCACGAGGTTGACGTCGTCTTGCCCGTAGCCGCGCGCGGCGACCTCGCCGTAGGCGCGCTCGGCACTGGGCCGGTCCGGGAACAGGCTGGTGACCATACGGTCGCTCGATGTCTGACGGTCTGTCATGGTGATCTTTCCTCGGTGATGCGCCACGGAAGCGGGCGCGGTGGTGAAGACGTCCCGGGCTTGTCGTCACTCGGGAACGCGAAGCATTGGCGATCGCGCGGCCGCTGACTGTCGTCCGAATGCGTGCCCGGATGTAGGTCCGGATCACCAGCGTTGATCGGCCGCGCGTCCTACTTCCGCAGATGTATCCGTCCGATCGGGGATCGCAATGACGCAGCGATATGTTCGTCGGGATCGTGGCAGCTCGATCCATCGCAGCGCTCTCGCTCAGCTTCGGACTGGTTTCTATACCGGTCAAGGTCTACTCGGCGACCGAGAGCTCGTCGGCCATCCGTTTCAAGCTGATGGCCACGAGCGGCGCGCGCGTGCGGCAGCAGTACGTGACCGACAGCGCGCCGGCGGCGAGCGACGAGCCGCGAGCCGAAGCGCCCGTTACGCACGAGCCGGCGCTCGGGCCAGCACCTATCGCCGCAAGGTCGCGCGCTGCGTCGTCCAAGGTGGTCGACTTCCCTGCCCCTCGCCTCGAGCCGCCCGCGCGCCGTGATGCGCCGCCCGCGCCGGACGAGCCGGCTGTCATCGACCGCTCCGAGATGGTCAAGGGCTACGAATTCGAGAAGGGCAAATTCGTCCTGTTCAACGCCGACGAGCTGAAGGCGCTAGAAGCAGGCTCGCGCCGGACGATCGACATCGTCGCCTTCATCCCCGAGCACTCGGTCGAGCCGATCTACTACGACAAGGCCTACTTCCTCGCACCCGACAAGCGAGGCGACAAGCCCTACCACCTGCTGCTTCGCGCGATGCTCGACACCGGTCGGTCGGCATTGGCCAAGTGGGCTTTCAGATCGAAGGAATACGTCGTCGAGATCAGGCCAGCCGAGGGCGGCATGGTCTTGCAGCAGCTGCTCTATGCCGACGAGGTCCGCTCGCTCGCCGACCTTGGCATCGACGAGGTGCCTGTCGGCGAGGCCGAGCTGCAGCTGGCCCGGCAGCTGATCGAGCAGAGCGCCATGGACACGTACGACCCGAACGAGTTCGTCGATGAGGAGAAGGAACAGATCCTCGCTGCGGTCGAAGCCAAGATCGCCGGCCGGCAAGTCGTCGTTCCGCCCGAGTCCGGGGAGAGGTCGCCCGGGGCGCAGGTGGTCGATCTGGTCGAGGCGTTGCGTGCCAGCCTGCGGCCGCAGCCGACGCAGACCTCCCCGGGCAGGAAGGCTCGGTCGTCGGCTCCCGCTCTCGGCGAGCGCAAGCCGGTCAAGCGCGCGACGGCCCGATCGGTCACCGCGACGCCGGTGCGCAGGAGCCCGGCCGGCAAGCGATAGAACGCCTTCGCGGTTCGAGACACGGGCATGAGGCTTGCCCGAAAGGCCAGCAACGCCAGCAAGGAAGTGTTGACTCGATCGGAGGGGACGTTGCCTCGCTCACTGCGGAGACGACAGCTTGCGGCGGCATGGGGAGCTGCCGTCGGGGTCGTATTCGCGCTGAATGCGGCGTCTTCGATCGCTGCGGCTCGGACGGCCGGCGAATGGCCTTCCTCGGCGCGCGATCCGCAGAACACCCGCTTCAGCCCGCTCGAGCAGATCGGCCGCGGCAACGTCGCCTCGCTCAAGCTCGCCTTCACCTTCGCGACCGGCGTCGATCGCGGCCAGGAAGCTGCGCCGCTCGTGGTCGGCAACACCATGTACCTTGTGACGCCGTTCCCGAACTATGTCTATGCGCTCGACCTGAGCCGTCCCGCGTCGCCGCTGCGCTGGAAGTTCGACCCCAGGGCGGACGCCAGCGCCCAGGGCGTTGCCTGCTGCGATGTCGTCAACCGCGGCGTCGCCTTCGCCGACGGCCGGATTTTCTTCAACACCCTCGACGCGCAGACGATCGCGCTCGACGCGGCAACGGGTCAGGAACTGTGGCGGACCAAGCTCGGTGACATCAGTCGCGGCGAGACGATGACGATGGCGCCGCTCGTGGTCAAGGGCAAGGTGCTCGTCGGCAACAGCGGCGGCGAGCTCGGCGTCAGAGGCTGGCTGACCGCGCTCGATGCCGCGAGCGGCAATATCGCCTGGCGTGCCTGGAGCACCGGCCCCGACAAGGACGTGCTCATCGGCGCTTCGTTCAAGCCGTTCTATGCCCAGGATCGCGGCACCGATCTCGGCGTCGCGACCTGGCCCGGCACCGCCTGGAAGCTCGGCGGCGGCAGTGTCTGGGGCTTCGTCTCGTACGACCCGGACCTCGATCTCATCTACTACGGCACGGGCAACCCCGGGCCGTGGAATCCCGAGCAGCGGCCGGGCGCGAACAAGTGGACCTCGGGCATCTTCGCGCGTCGGCCCGACACCGGCGAAGCGATCTGGTATTACCAGTGGAGCCCGCACGACCTGCACGACTATGACGGCGTCAACGAGTCGGTGCTGGTCGACATCCCCATCGCCGGTCGCCTGCGCCGCGTCCTGCTCCACCCCGACCGCAACGGCTACCTCTACGTCGTCGACCGCAGTACCGGCCAGGTGCTGTCGGCCGACCCGTTCGTGCCGGTCACGACCTCTACCGGAGTCGACCTGCAGACCGGCGCGCTGACCTACAACCCGGCCAAGGAGCCGCGCGGCGGCGAGACCGTGCGCGACATCTGCCCGGCGGCGCCGGGCGCGAAGGACTGGCAGCCCTCGGCGTGGTCGCCGCGAACCCGGCTACTCTACGTTCCGCATCAGAACCTGTGCCAGGACGCGGAGACCTATCAGGTCAGCTACATCGCCGGCACTCCCTATGTCGGCGCCGACCTCAAGATGCGCGCCGGACCGGGCGGACATCGCGGCGAATTCACGGCCTGGGATCCGGTCGCGCGCAAGAAGGCGTGGTCGCTGAAGGAAAGCTTTCCGGTCTGGAGCGGCGCTCTCGCGACCGCCGGCGACGTCGTCTTCTACGGCACGATGGAGGGCTGGTTCAAGGCCGTCGACGCGAGCAGCGGCGCGCTGCTCTGGCAATTCAAGACCGGCTCCGGAATCATCGGCCAGCCGATCAGCTATCTCGGTCCCGACGGCAAGCAATACATCGCCGTCCTCTCCGGTGTCGGCGGCTGGGCCGGCGCGATCGTCAGCGCTCCGCTCGACGCGCGCGACCCGCTCGCCGGCGGTGGCTTCGTCAATGCCATGAAGGACCTGCCGGCGCAGACCGGCAAGGGCGGAACGCTCTATGTCTTCGCCTTGCCTTGACGCGGCACGCGTGGCCGGGCGGCGTGCACTGGCCGCGTCGGCGACGGTCGTCGCCACGCTTGCAGCGCCGCATGCCGCCGCGACCGAAGCAGCGCTTCGCGTCTGCGCCGAGCCGCAGAACATGCCGATGTCGCGGCGCGACGAAGCGGGGTTCGAGAACGGCATTGCCCGCGTGCTGGCCGACGAGCTGCAACGGCAGCTCGTCTATGCGTGGCAGCCGCAGCGCCGCGGCTTCGTTCGCAAGACGATCGGCGCCGACCTGTGCGACGTCTGGATCGGCGTTCCCGCCGGCTTCGACCGCCTGCTGACGACGCGACCGTACTACCGCTCGGGCTTCGTCTTCGTCAACCGTCGCGACGACGTCGCGCCGCTCCGCTCGCTGGCCGACCCGCGGCTGGCGAGCCTGCGCATCGGTGTCCAGCTGATCGGCGAAGACCTCGCGGCAACTCCTGCGGCGCTCGCTCTGGCGCGGGCCGGCGCCGTCGAGCACGTCGTCGGCTACACCGTCTATGGCGACGGGTCGGCCACGGAGCGCATCAGTGCCGATCTTGCCGCCGGACGGCTCGATGCTGCGCTCGTGTGGGGTCCCCAGGCGGGATACTTCGCCGACCACTGCGGCGTCGCGCTCGCGCTTACGCCCGCGTCGGCGCCAGCGGGATTCGAGCTGCCGTTCGCCTTCGCCATCGCGGTCGGCGTTCGCAAGTCCGAGCCGGCGCTGCGGGACGAGCTCGACCGCGCGCTCGAGCGACGTGCCGACGCGATCGATCGCATCCTCGGCGACTACGGCGTGCCGATGTTCGGGCCGGCACTGCCGGATGCCGTCGCGAACCGGCCGGCGCGGAGCGTGCCATGACCCCGCATCGCTGGGCCGCCCTCGCGATGGTTGCTTGCGCGCTCGCCGGCTGCTACCGCGAAAAGCGCGAGTTCCAGTCTCAGCCTGCCTCGGCGCCCGCCGATCGCGCGAAGCTGAGCAACGTCATGCCAGGTGACGCGCCGGCACTGCAGCCCGGATCCTTGCCGGCAGCCGACGGCGCGCGGGTCGATGCCAACGCCTATGCGGTGAACCAGGGCAAGCGCTTGTTCCGTTGGTACAACTGCAGCGGCTGTCATTCCGGCGGCGGCGGCGGCAACATGGGTCCGCCGCTGATGGACCGCGAGTGGCGCTATGGGCACGCGCCGCAGGCCATCTACGCCAGCATCGTCGAGGGACGGCCGAACGGCATGCCGGCCTTCGGCGGCCGGATCCCCGATGACCAGCTGTGGCAGATCGTCGCCTACGTCCGGTCGCTGAGCGGCCAGCTGCGCAAGGACGTCGCGCCGAGCCGGAGCGATTCGCTCTCCGGCGCGGCGCCCGAAAACGAGCGCGACAAGGAGACGCCGACGGCCGCCCGGGCCGCGTCGGCGAGCTGACATGGCGCGACGCTTCGCAGCCGCACCGGCCGCCGCGACCTGGCTCGCGGCGTCGGTCGCGTTCGCGCAGGATCGCCCGCGCGTGGTCCCCGGCGCGCACGACGCCTTGCTCGCCGCCGGCCCGCAGGCGGCGCACATCGGCCAGCTGTGGAATGTCGTCGTCGCCGTGTGCACGGTCGTCTTCTGCGCCGTGCTGCTTGGCGTTCTCGTCGCGCTCTGGCGCAGCGGCAAGGCGACCGAAGCAACGCCGGTCGATCTCTCTTCGCTCGGGCGCCACGAGCGTGGCCCCTACCGTGCCGTGCTCGCCGCGATCGGCGTGTCGGTCGCGCTGCTGTTCGCCATGGTCGTCGCCAGCGTCGCCGCCGACCGCGCGCTCGCCCGCCTGTCGCTCGAAGGCGCGGTGACGATCGACGTCACGGCGCATCAGTGGTGGTGGGAGCTGCAATACGGCGGCAGTCCCGAGTCGGCCCGCTTCACGACCGCCAACGAGCTGCACGTTCCGGTCGGCAAGCCGGTCATCGTCAGGCTCAGGTCCGACGACGTCATCCACAGCTTCTGGGTGCCGAGCCTGGCAGGCAAGAAGGACCTGATCCCGGGCCGAACGACGACGCTTCACTTCCGCGCCGATCAGCCCGGCCGCTATCGCGGCCAATGCGCCGAGTTCTGCGGCTTCCAGCATGCCTTCATGGCGTTCGAGGTGATCGCCGATCCCCCGGACCGCTACGAGGCCTGGGCCGCGGCCCAGCGACAGCCGGCGGCCGAGCCGGACGATGCCGCTGCGCAACGCGGCCGCGACGTCTTCCTGCGCAGCGCTTGCGTGATGTGCCACGCGATCGAAGGGACGATCGCGGCGGCGCGCAAGGCGCCCGACCTGACCCACCTCGCCAGTCGCACGACGCTTGCCGCCGGAACGCTGCCGAACGGCGCCGACGAGCTGAGCCGCTGGATTGCCGATCCGCAGGCGCTCAAGCCTGGCGTCAACATGCCGGCAGCGACGCTGGCGAGCGCCGACCTCGCTGCGCTCGTCGCCTACCTCGGGAGCCTCAAATGACGATGACGGCGAGGGCGACCGAGCCGCGCCGCAACAGCGTTCCGGTGACCGCCGAGGAGGCCGCCGCGCTCGAGCAGACCTGGCGCGACCCGTCGGGGATCTACGGCTGGCTCGCGGCGATCAACCACAAGGCGATCGGCAGGCGCTTCATCGTCACCGCGTTCGGCTTCTTCGTCGCCGGCGGCCTGCTCGCGGCGGCGATGCGCCTGCAGCTGGCCCGGCCCGACAACCGTCTCATCGGCCCTGATCTCTACAACCAGATCTTCACCATGCACGGCACGACCATGATGTTCCTGTTCGCCGTGCCGGTGATGCAGGCGATGTCGGTCTACCTCGTACCGCTGATGATCGGCTCGCGCAGCGTCGCCTTCCCGCGGATGAATGCGTACGCTTACTGGATCTACCTGTTCGGCGGGCTGATGCTGTACGTCGCGTTCGCCCTCAACATCGGCCCGGACGCGGGCTGGTTCGCGTACGTGCCGCTCTCCGGACCCGACTTCTCGCCCGGCAAGCGGGTCGACTTCTGGGCCCAGCTGATCACCTTCACCGAGCTCTCGGGCCTGCTCGAGGCGGTGATCCTGGTGACGACGGTGTTCAAGCTGCGCACACCGGGAATGACGCTCAATCGCCTGCCACTCTTCGTGTGGGGAATGCTGGTGACGGCGTTCATGGTGATGTTCGCGCTGCCCGCGGTGATGCTCGCGAGCACGGCACTGATCACGGACCGCCTGGTCGGAACCCACTTCTACAACCCGGCCGAGGGCGGCGATGCCATGCTCTGGCAGCACCTGTTCTGGTTCTTCGGCCACCCGGAGGTCTACCTGATCTTCATCCCCGGGCTCGGCTTCATGTCGGCGATCATCCCGACCTTCTCGCGCCGGCCGATCTACGGTTACTCGGCGATGGTGATCTCGCTCATCGCCACGGCGTTCCTGGCCTTCGGCCTGTGGGTGCACCACATGTTCGCGACCAACCTGCCCGAGCTCGGCAAGAGCTTCTTCACGGCGGCGAGCATGATGATCGCGATCCCGTCGGCGGTGCAGATCTACTGCTGGATCGCGACGCTCTGGACCGGCCGGCTGGTCTTGCGAACGCCGCTGCTCTTCGTCCTTGCGTTCTTCTTCGTCCTCGTCCTAGGGGGCATGACCGGGCTGATGCTCGCTTCCGTGCCGCTCGACCTGCAGGTGCACGACACCTACTTCGTCGTCGCCCACCTGCACTACGTCCTGATCGGCGGCGCCGTCTTCCCGCTCTTCGGCGCCTTCTACTACTGGTTCCCCAAGATCACCGGACGGATGCTGAGCGAGCGCCTCGGACGCTGGAACTTCTGGCTGTTCCTGATCGGCTTCAACGTCACTTTCTTCCCGATGCATCTGCTCGGCGTGCAGGGCATGCCGCGCCGCGTCTACACCTACCCGGTCGAGATGGGCTGGGGCGGGCTCAACGCGATCGCCTCGCTCGGGGCATTGACGATCGCCATCAGCATGCTGCTGTTTGTCGTCAATGTCTGGCGCAGCCTGCGTCACGGTGCTCCGGCGGGCGCCAATCCCTGGAACGCCGGCACGCTGGAATGGGCGACATCCTCGCCGCCGCCGGCGTGCAACTTCGAAGCGATCCCGGTGGTCGCGGGACGCGATCCGCTCTGGGAGCCCGGCGGCCAGGCATCGCTGGTGCGCGGGTTGTCCGTCGACAGCCGCGAGGTGCTGATGACCACCGTCCTTGACGCCGCACCCGAAAGTCGCGAGGCGTTTCCGGAACCGACGATCTGGCCGATGGTCGGCGCGCTGGCGACGACGGTGCTCTTCGTCGGCTCGATCTTCACGCCGTGGGCCGTGGTATGGGCGTCGGTTCCGGTCGGGATCGCGCTCACCGCCTGGTTCTGGCCGCGCCGGCCCGAGAACCGAGCGCATCTCGCGCTGGAGCGGGCGCCGTGATCGCGGCGGATGCGAACGAGGCCAGGCCGGCGAGAGTCGCCGCGCCGGACGTCGCGGACGCGACGAGCACGGTCGACGTGCGCGAGCTGCCCAGCTTCGGCTTCAGCCATCGCAGCCTGATGTGGTGGGGAACGGCCGGGCTGATGGCGATCGAGAGCACGGTGTTCGGGCTGGCCATCGTCATGTACTTCTACCTGCGCGTCCACGTCGAGCGCTGGCCGCCGAGCACGCCGCCGCCCGACCTGTTCTGGGGAACGCTCAACACCGCGATCCTGGTCGTCAGCACCTGGCCGAATCACCTGGCAAAGCGCGCCGCAGAGCGGCTCGACCGGCGCGGCGTCCAAGTCTGGCTCACCGTTTGCCTCGCATTCGGCATGGCGTTTCTGGCGGTGCGGGGGTTCGAGCTGACCGCGCTCAACGTTCGCTGGGACAGCGACGCCTACGGCTCGATCGTCTGGCTGCTGATGGCATTGCACACCACCCACCTCGTCACCGACACCTGGGACACGACCGTCCTCGATGTCCTCTTCTTCACCGGCCCGCTCGAAGGCAAGCGTTATGTCGACGTCAGCGAGAACGCGCTCTACTGGTACTTCGTCGTCATCAGCTGGCTGCCGATCTATGCCGTCGTCTACCTGGCGCCGCGAGGTTGACGCGATGCGCTCCTGGCCCGCCCTCCTGATCGCGCCGGTGATCGCGCTCACCGACCTGTCGGTGCTCTATGCGATGGTCACGCCCTCGTGCGCCCGGCAGGACCCCGTCGCCCTGCATGCGGTCGCGGCGCTGTCGCTCGTGCTGGTGATCTGCCTGACGGTGTTGGCCTGGCGGGTCTGGCGGCGCGAGTCGAGTCGCAGCGGTGGCGAAAGGGCCGTGACCGCGACCGACAGCAGCGCCGCCGCGCGGCGACCGGGCTTCGTCGACCTCGTGGCGATGGTCGTCGGCGGGCTGTCCTTGCTGGTCTGCGTCGCCCTCTGGCTACCAGTCTGGCTGATCTCGCCGTGCTATTGACGGCGATCCGGCGGCGCCGGGGCCTGCGGCTGATCGGCGCGGGCAGCGCGTTCGCCTGCTCCGGGCCGGCACGCGCCCATCCGCTCGATGCAGTCGCGCCAGCCGCGTCGTGGCCCGGCTGGTCGTTCGAGCCCTGGGTGGTCGCTTGCCTGCTGGCCAGCGCCATCCTCTACGCAGCCGGCATGGCGCGACTATGGCGCCGCGCCGGCGCGTCGGGTCGCGCCGCGCATGCGCGGCAGAGCCTTGCTTTCGTCGCCGCCTGGCTGGCCACGGCGGCAGCCATAGTCAGTCCGCTCGACCGCCTGGGCTCGTCGCTGTTCTCGGCGCACATGCTCCAGCACGAGGTGCTGATGGTCGTCGCCGCGCCGCTGTTCGTGCTCGCCCGGCCCCTCGGCGCCTGGGCCTGGGCGCTGCCCAGGTCGTGGCGACGCGGCCTGGGGCACTTCTTTCATCGGCCGGGATGGCGCATCCCCTGGCTGATCGTCACCGGCTCGATGGCGGCATGGCTGATCCATGCGACCACGCTCTGGCTCTGGCATATCCCGGCGTGGTTCGAGGCGGCGCTGGCCAACGAGGCGGTGCATGCGCTGCAGCACGCCAGCTTCCTGCTCGGCGCGCTCGTCTACTGGTGGAGCGTGATCGCGATAAGCGCGCGCCGGCAGCGCGGCGCGGCGATGCTGTCGCTGTTCACGACCATGATGCACACCGGCGCCCTCGGCGCCCTGCTCACGCTTTCGCCTGTTGCCTGGTATCCGGCCTACGCGGGAACGACGCTGGCGTTCGGGCTCGACCCGCTCGAAGACCAGCAGTTGGGTGGCCTGGTGATGTGGATCCCAGCCGGGCTCGCCTATGTCGCCTGCGGCCTGGCGAGCGCGCTGCGATGGCTCGACCTCGTGCCACCGCGCCGGCTGGTCAACGGATGACCGACGGTACCGAACATGGCGACAGGGGCACTGGCCGTACCATCGCCGCACCGCAAGCGCTGACGTAGGCTTGCCGCCATGTCCGACGCCGGCTCTGCCGACACCTCCGCCGCGCGCCGCGGCTCCGCGTCGCTGAGCGCGTCGGTCGGCCGCTACTTCTTCTACGGCTGGCTGTTTCGCGACGCCAGCGTCGGGACCGAGCTCGAGCGGGCGGCGGCGTTGCGCCACAACCGGAGCCTGTCGAAGTGGCTGCCGACCTATCTGCGACGCTGGCTGGTGGTCGGCGCGATGTTCCTGGGCCTCACGGCATGGAGCGAACGGACGCTCGGCAACGCTGCGCTGTCAGCCGGGCTCGCGGTCGCGTTCGTCCTGGTCGTCGTCTTCCTTGTCGTGACCCTGCTCTGCTGGGCGCTCCTGCGCACCGGCCGCGACGCCCGCTAGACGCGCCGCCACTCGGATGGCTCGACCCGATGCGAGGCGCGGATGAGCCGGCTCAAGGCCTCGACGTCGTAGAGCGAGCCCGACGTCGTGGTCGAAGCGAACCACGGACGTTCCCTCGCCGGGCCCGGCCCGAAGTCGGTCGTGCGTGGCGGATCGCCCCGACCGCTGTCGTTCCGGCCGTGGTTCGCTCGCAGGCGGCGAAGCGCGCTGCGAAAGGCGGGTTGCGTCATGTCGAGGCCGAGGGCGCGCAGCTCTGCGAGGATGGCGACCTGGGACACGCCCGCCTCGATCGCCGTTTCGATCTCGACATAGACGTCGCGCAGCAGCGCCGTCTTCGAGCGCCGGGCGCTGTCCGAGGCGAGCGATCTGAGCCGGCTGACTGCTTGGCCTGTGTCCATCGATTCGGCGAGCGCACCTCTCCTTGACGAGAACTGCAATTTACGCTTCGCGCCGGCCGCCGCGTGCGCTTTCACACGATTGATTACGGTTCTTTCCAAATGCGCATGACAGGTCTTGGACCAGCGCTTCGCCTCAGGCCGTCAGCGCCTCGCGCGCACGGACCGGCTCGGCCCAGCGCGCCTCGACCAGCTCGTGGAAGCGGCGCGTGCCGAGCTTCATGAAGCGGTAGTTGATCGCTCGCATGCGCGCCAGCACTCGCGCGAGATCCTCCGGCGAGGGCGGCGGCTCCTTGCAGAAGAGCGCCGCACGCGTTTCATCCCACGAGTCCTGCACATCGGCCATCGCCGCCTGGTCCTCGTCGCTTTCGAACAGGGCCATCACCGCATCCCGGTCCATCTTCTCGGCGCCGCGCGAGAGCGCGTCGTTCTCGATGACCTCGACCGCCTCGCACAGCTGCCTGACGATCTCGCCGCACGGCGCCGCGTTGGGGCCGGAACTGCGGCCCCGTGAAAGCCTCTGGAAGCGCTCGATGACTTCGTAGCGGAAGCGAAGCCCTAGCCGCAGCAGCGTCGCGAGCATGCCGAAGTCGTTCTGCACTTCGCTCAGGGGCGCGACGACGGTGTCGACGAAGTGGACATGAAAGCGCGTCGAACCGTCGATCCGGACTTCCTTCTTCGAAAGCTGCGGCTGGTAGGAACCGTTCTGGGTGTGATAGACGGCCTGAACCGGACGGAACCGCTCGTTGTGGCTCGCCAGGGCGATCGAGCGCTGCAGCTCGCGCAACCAGCGAGTGTCGGGCGTCTTCTGTGCCTTGCGAACGATGTCGCGCCAGGTCAGCCGCGTTCCCTCGAGAAAGCCGAAGAGCTGGAGCGAGTCGCCTGAGGATTCGACCACCGCGTCGTCGGGGATCGTTTCTCCTTCGAGGCGACCCGGCGGCGCGAGAACGATGTCGAGAAAGAGTTCGAACTGCTGCACCGCGCCGACCTTGAGCCGGTCTTCGATGTCGTTCATCCGGCCTAGCCGCTCGGCGAGGTCGCTCGGCTTGGGCGGCCGCGCCATCTTGAGGATGCGGGCGATGCCCTCGTAGAGCTGCGCGATGCCGCGCTCGGTCGGCAGCTCGACTCCCTGGCGCAGCGACAGCGGCATCTGCAGCTCGCCGATCTTCATGCCCGAATGGCACACCGGAATGACCGGAACACCCTTCATCCAGGCGGCGCCGACCTCGAACTGGACCCACGGCCGGTGCACCGACGCCTTGCTGCACAGAACGATCACCGCTTTCGCCTCGGTCATGGCCCGCTCGACCGCGGTCAGCCAGTTTTCGCCCGCACCGATGCTGCCGATATCGGATGACGTGAAGCACTTGGCCAGTTCGAGGAAGTCGCTCTGGATCATCTCCTTGAGCAGTGCCGCGTATTCGGCTTCCTCCGAGATGTGGCTGACGAAAAGAGATCTGGTGACCATGACGCGCCCCCGCTGTGTAGCCCGGCGCACTAGCCGGCGCGTCACCGTAGTCCGGGTCGGCTCGGTGCACATCCCTCTTCCGAACGACGACGGCACTCGACTGCCCCGATCCAACGCGAAACGTCCGCAACTTTGAGGATTGCCTAGGTGCCGCAACCTAGAGGCGGCGACCCGCTTAGTTTTCGCTCCCTAGGGATCACCGACAAGATGCAGCCCATCGCAACCCCCCTTTGAAAGCGAACGAACATGACCACCCCCATCACCCTCCATGCCATCGCCTCCGACGTCGTCGGTCACTACGGCAATGCCGCGAAGAGCCTGGTCGCCGCCGGCCACAGCGCGTCCAAGCGCGCCCTGGCTGCCGGCAGCAGGGGCTACGCCCAGCTCGTCGAGCGGGCGCCTCTGCCGGTCGTCGGCGGTGAGCGCAAGGCGCGCATCGTGGCCGCCGAGCAGCGCTTCGCAGAAGTGGTCGGCAAGGGCGTCGTGCGCATCGCCCAAGGCTACGACCGCGGCATCGAGCTCGTTTCCGGCCAGGCGCTGAAGGGCATCGAAGCCTTCGCCCAGCGCACCGATTGGGCCAAGGACATGTTCGTGGTCGACACCGTGCGCCGCATCAACCTGCCCGCCGCCAAGCTGTCGCTCAAGATCGCCAGTCGCATCGACGACGCGGCCAGCGCGCTGAACGTTCGTGCCAAGGGTCCGGTCAAGCGCGTCGTCAAGCCTGCCGTGAAGAAGGCCCGATCGGCCAAGCGCGTCCGTCGCGCGGCCTGACCTCCTGCCACGCCGAGGCCCGCGACCCGAGAGGGATCGCGGGCCTCTTCACGTCCGGCCGGGATTCGCGGCTTGTGTCACGAGAGGTCTCGACATGACGTCCGCGGCAGCGATCTCCGGTCACCGCAAGTCGAATGGATCGGCGACGCCTCCTATGATTTAGGCCATACGAGAAGGGACGGGGTTCTTGATGGTCAAGTCGTACGAGTTTCCGGCCGGGTTCCTCTGGGGTGCAGCGACCTCGGCCTACCAGATCGAGGGGTCGCCGCTCGCGGATGGCGCCGGACCGAGCATCTGGCATCGCTTCGTACGAACGCCCGGACTCGTGCTGCACGGGCACACCGGCGACGTCGCCTGCGATCACTACCGGCGCATGAAGGACGACGTCCTCCTCATGAAGCAGATCGGCCTCAAGGCCTATCGCTTCAGCGTCGCGTGGGGGCGCATCCTGCCGTCAGGGCGCGGCACCGTGAACGAAGGCGGGATGGACTTCTACGAGCGACTGGTCGACACCTTGCTCGACAACGGCATCGAGCCGCTGCCCACGCTCTTCCATTGGGATCTTCCGGTCGCCCTCGACGACCGGGGCGGCTGGCTCAACCCCGACATCGCCGACTGGTTCGGCGACTACGCGAGCGCGATGTACCGGCGCCTCGACGGGCGGGTGAAGAAATGGACCACGCTCAACGAGCCGTGGGTGGTGACCGATGGCGGCTATCTGCACGGCGCCATCGCGCCCGGCCACAAGAATCTCTACGAAGCGCCGATCGCCGCGCACCACCTGTTGCGCGCCCACGGCACGGCAGTCCGGGCCTATCGCGCCGAAGGCCGTCACGAGGTCGGCCTGGTCGTCAACCTGGCGCCCAAGCACCCGGCCAGCGACAAGGCCGAAGACATTGCCGCGACGCGCCGCGCCGACGCCTACATGAACCGTCAGTTCCTCGACCCGGTGTTCCTCGGCTCCTACCCCGACGAGATGAAAGAGATCTTCGGCGAGGCCTGGCCGGAATGGCCCGCCGAGGACTTCGAGCTGATCGGCGAGAAGATCGACTTCGTCGGCGTCAACTACTACATGCGCGACATGATCCGCCACGAGGAGACCAAGTGGCCGGTCAAGACGGCGGTCGTGCCGCAGGCGCTCTCGACCTACACCCAGACCGGCTGGGAGGTGTATCCGAAGGGCCTCACCGAGATCCTCGTCTGGGTCAAGGACCGCTACGGCGACATCCCCCTCTACGTGACCGAGAACGGCGCCGCCTTCTACGACGCTCCGTGCGCCCGCGACGGGCGGATCAACGACCCGTTGCGCGTCGACTATTACCGGAGCCACCTGCGCGCGATCCACGACGCGATCACGGCCGGGGTCGACCTGCGCGGCTATTGCGCCTGGTCGCTGATGGACAACCTCGAGTGGTCGCTCGGGTACTCGATGCGGTTCGGGCTGGTCCACGTCAATTTCGAGACCCAGGAGCGCACCTTGAAAGACAGCGCCCGGTTCTACGCCGATGTCATCGCCTCCCGGGGTGCTTCGCTCGCCGGCGGCTGACTCGCGACCCTCGGGCCCGAGCTGCGGAAAGTTGTCGTTCCGTGCAGACATCCCCAAATTCAACGATCCCGTAGGCGGCGCCCGGGGCTACGATTTCCGTTGATGAACCTGTCCCGACGCCGCCTGCTGGCCTGGGGTGGCAACGCCGCCGCCCTGGGCGTGCTCGGCGGTTGCGAAGCGTTCCATCAGTCGGTACTGCTGCGCAGCCCGGTGTACGACACCAGTGCGGCCGACGCGGCATCGAATTCAGCGTCCGCGGTCGAGCCGCCGAGTACCTCGCGCCCTGCGCTTCCGGCGCTCTTCGACGACATCGAGCGCCGCACCTTCGACTTCTTCTGGGACAACGGCAACCCGGCCAACGGGATGGTCCCCGATCGCTATCCGAGCGCGTCGCCGGCGAGCATCGCCGCGATCGGCATGGCGCTCACGGCGTACGTGATCGGCGCCGACCGGGGCTTCATCACACGCGAGCAGGCACGCGCGAGAACGCTCGCCACCGTTCGCTTCTTTCGCAATGCGCCACAGGGGTCGCAGCGCGTCGGCATCACCGGGTACAAGGGATTTTTCTACCATTTCCTCGACATGAAGACGGGGCAGCGCGCGCGCCGCAGCGAGCTGTCCACGGTCGACACGGCGCTGCTGATCGGCGGCATGCTGCACGCCCAGGCCTACTTCGATGCCGATCATCCCGACGAGGCAGAGATCCGGGCCCAGGTCGACGCGATCTACTGGCGCGTCGACTGGAAATGGGCGCAGGTGCGGGGCGATTCCATCAGCATGGGCTGGAAGCCGGAGTCGGGCTTCATTCCGCACGACTGGCAGGGCTACAACGAGGCAATGCTCGTGGTCTTGCTGGCGATGGGATCACCCACCCACCCCGTCGGCGCCGAAGCGTGGACCGCCTGGACCAACAGCTACAGGGGGGCGTGGGGCCGTTTCATGGGCTACGAGCACTTGAACTTCGCCCCGCTCTTCGGTCATCAGTACTCGCATCTCTGGATCGACTTTCGCGGCATTCAGGATGCGACGATGCGCGAGCGCGGCATCGACTACTTCGAGAACTCGCGCCGGGCCGCCTACGCGCAGCGTGCCTACGCGATCGCGAATCCGAAGGGCTGGTACGAGTACGGAGCCAACGTCTGGGGCTTCACCGCCTGCGACGGCCCCGGCGTCATGCACCTGGCCGACCGCATGGGGCGCACGCGCTACTTTCTCGACTACTCGGCGCGCGGCGCCGGCCGTGCGCACACTCTCGACGACGGGACGATCGCGCCGACCGCCGCCATCTCGTCCTTGCCCTTCGCGCCAGAGATCGCCATCCCGGCGGCCGAGGAAATGCACTCGCGCTACGGCAAGTACATCTATTCCAGGTACGGATTCTTCGATTCGTTCAACCGCAGCTTCACCGCGACCGACGTCGCGCTCTCGGACGGGCGTGTCGATCCTTCATTCGGCTGGATCGCGAGGGATCATCTCGGCATCGATCAGGGGCCGATCCTCGGCATGATCTGCAACTATCGAAACCAGCTCGTCTGGGACGACATGCGCAAGTGCACGCCCCTGCTGCGCGGCCTCGCTCGCGCCGGCTTCACCGGCGGCTGGCTCGATCAGGTAGCGTGATGCCGCGACGCGGACCGGCGGCAGGCGACGCCGGACGCCGCGGCGCGATGCGACGAATCGGCTGGGGATCGCTGGCGCTGGCGGGCTCGCTGGCCGGCTGCGGCCGCGGCAAGGCCGATCCGCGAGGCCCGCTCGAGTTCTGGGCCATGGGGCGCGAGGCCGAAGTGGTCACGGAGCTCCTCGGCGCGTTTCATGCGCGCCACCCGGACGTGCGGGTTCGCGTCCAACAGCTGCCGTGGACGGCCGCGCACGAGAAGCTCCTGACCGCGTACGCCGGCGACGCCCTGCCCGATCTCTGCCAGCTCGGCAACACCTGGCTGCCGGAGTTCAGCGCCCTCAACGCGCTGGAGCCGCTCGACGAGCGGATGGCCGCCGCCGGCATTGCTCGCGAGGACTACTTCGCGGGCATCCTCGACACCAATCTCATGCCGGCGGAAGGTGGCGCGAGCCGGCTTCTCGGCGTGCCTTGGTATGTCGACACGCGCCTGATCTTCTATCGCACCGACCTGCTGCGCGCCGCCGGTCATGCCGCGCCGCCCGAGACCTGGTCCGAATGGCGCGCGGCGATGCAGGACATCCGCGGCCTCGCGGGGGGGCGAAGCTACGGTGCGCTCTTTCCTCTCAACGAGCCCGATCCGCTGTTTGCCCTCTCGCTCCAGCAAGGCCAGGTGCTGAGCGAAGACGACACGCGCGGCGCCTTCGCGCAGCCGCCGTTCCGGCGCGCGCTCGACTTCTACGCCCAAGTCTTTCGCGACGACCTGGCGCCGCGGATGACCAACACCCAGGTGTCGAACGTCTGGGACGAGTTCGCGCGCGGCCTGTTCGCTTTCTACGTCACCGGCCCCTGGAACATCGGCGAATTTCGGCGTCGCCTACCCGCCAATCGGCAGCAGGACTGGGCCGCCGCGCCCTTGCCGGGCCCGGATGGGCCGGGCGTCTCGACCGCCGGCGGATCGAGCCTGGTCATTTTCACGAGCTCGCACCGGAAGGAGGCCGCCTGGAAGCTGATCCGCTTCCTGAGCGAGCCCGAGACGATGCAGCGCTTCCACGCGCTCACCGGCGACCTGCCGCCACGGCGCAGCGCCTGGCGAGTGCCGGCTCTGGCCGACGACCCGCCCTCGCAAGCCTTCGCCCGGCAACTCGAGCGCGTGCGCGCCGCTCCCAAGATCCCCGAGTGGGAGCGTATCTTCCAGGAGATGCAGCTCACCGCCGAACGCGTCGTCCAGGGCCAGCAGGGCGCGGAGGCCGCCTGCCGTCAGCTCGACACCTGGGTCGATGCGCTGCTCGAGAAGCGCCGCTGGCTGCGCGGCAGGCGGGCATGACGAAGCACGGCGCCGCCGCCTGGATCCTGGCGGGTCCGGCGCTGCTGGTGATCGCGGTCTTCTTCGCGCTTCCGGTCGTCGCCGGCCTGGCGCTCAGCCTCACCGACTTCGACATCTATGCGCTGGCCGACCCATCGACCCTGCGCTTCGTCGGACTGCGGAACTACCTGCACCTGCTGCAGACGCCGCTGTTCTGGCAAGCCTTGGGCAACACCCTGTATTTCGTGGTCGTCGGCGTGCCCGTGTCGATCGGCCTGTCGCTCGCCGCCGCCCTGCTGCTCGAGTCGCGCTTCGCGCGCTGGCAGCCCTTCTTTCGCACGTCGCTGTTTGCGCCGGTCGTCACCACGGCAGTGGCGGTGGCCGTCATCTGGCGCTATCTCCTGCACACGCGCTACGGTCTCGTCAACCAGGGGCTTGCGGCGATCGGCCTGGCACCGGTCGACTGGCTCGGCGACCCGCACTGGTCAATGCCGGCGATCATCGCCTTTGCCGCCTGGAAGAACTTCGGCTACAACATGATCATCCTGCTGGCGGCGCTGCAGGCCGTGCCGCGCGAACTCTACGAGGCGGCGCGGATGGACGGTGCCGGCGCGCTCAGGCGCTTCGCCGACGTGACGGTGCCCATGCTCGTGCCGACCCTGGTCCTCGTCGGCATCCTCACGGTCTCGGGCTATTTCCAGCTCTTTGCCGAGCCCTACGTGATGACGCAGGGCGGCCCGCTGCGCAGCACCTTCAGCATGCTCTATCTCATGTACGAAGAGGGCTTCCGCTGGTGGAATCTCGGCAATGCCTCCGCAGTCGCATTCCTTCTCTTCATCGTGATCTTCTGCGCCAGCTGGGTGATGCTGCGCTTCGATCGCGACGCTCCGGGGCGGCGATGAACCCGCGGCTCGCCGTGTGGCTCGTCAACGGCCTGCTCGCTGCGCTCGCGGCGTCGACGCTCTTTCCGTTGCTGTGGATGCTGTCGGCTTCGCTCATGGCGCCCGGTGCCTCGACTTCGCTGCCGACGCCGATCCTGCCGCCATCACCGACGCTGGCGAACTACCGCACCTTGTTCGGCGGCACCGGCATGGGTCGCTATCTGATCAACAGCCTGCTGATCGCGACACTGGCCACCGCCGTCTCGGTGACCTTCAATCTCACCGCCGGCTATGCGTTCGCCAAGCTGCGCTTTCGCGGCCGCGATGCGCTGTTCCGCGTTCTGCTCGGCGCCCTCGTCATTCCGGGCCAGGTGGCGATGCTGCCCCTGTTCCTGATGCTGAAGCCCTTGGGCCTGATCAACACCTACGGCGGCGCGATCGTGCCGGCGATGGCGAGCGTGTTCGGCATCTTCCTCGTGCGCCAGTTCGCGCGCGGCATCCCCGACGAATTGCTCGAGGCGGCGCGGGTCGACGGCGCCGGCGAACTACGCGTCTTTGCGACCGTGGTTGTGCCGCTCCTGAAGCCGATCGTCGCGACGCTCGCCGTCTTCAGCTTTCTCGGCAGCTGGAACGACTTCATGTGGCCGCTGATCGTCCTCACCGACGATTCCCTGCACACGCTTCCGGTCGCCTTGGCTGGCCTTTCGCGAGAACACGTGCAGGACAACGAACTGATGATGGCCGGCTCGGTCGTCACCGTGTTGCCGGTGCTGTTGCTCTTCCTCGCGCTGCAGCGCCAGTACATGGAAGGGCTGCTGGCGGGTAGCGTCAAGGGATGAAGGCAGGGCTGCTGGCGCTGACGATGGTGATGGCGACAGGGGTGGCATCGCAGGCGCGGGCGCAAGACGAGCTGCTCGACAGCTTCGCCGATCCGGCTGCCTGGACTCTCGCAACGAGCGACGACGTCAAGGCGGCGCTCCGTCCGGCTGCCGGTCCGCACGGCAGCGCCTTGTGCATCGATTTCGACTTCGGCAACGTCACGGGCTACGTCAGCGCCCGAAGGCCTTTGCCGATCGAATTTCCGGCGCGCTTCGAGTTCGTGGTGAACGTGCGCGGCGATGCACCGCCCAACGCGCTGCAGTTCAAGCTCGTCGACGCCGGCGGCGACAACGTCTGGTGGGCGAATCGGCCCGACTACCGATTCCCGCGAACCTGGCAGACACACCGATTTCGTCAGAGAGACATTGCCTTCGCGTGGGGGCCCACCTCCGACCGCGTGCTGCGACGCTCCGCGTCGGTGGAGTTCGTGATCGCCTCGGGCAGCGGCGGCGGCAAGGGTAGCGCCTGCTTCGACCACCTCGTGCTCAGGCGGCTGCCGGACAGGCCTTCGGCCGACGAGCCGCGCCTATTCGATGCCGTCACGGTGCGCTGGCCCGCAGGCGCGAGCCCGTCGCGCTACGACCTGCAGTTTTCCGACGACGGCTCCTCCTGGCAGACCGTCCGCCAGGTCGAGCACGCTCGCGGCGAGGTTCAGCACCACTGGTTCCCCGATGCCCAGGCGCGCGCGGTGCGCGTGCTGGCCGACACGCAGCCGGTCGCCATCGAGCTCGGCGAGGCCACGGATGCGAACGCGTTCTTCACCCAGATCGCCCAGCAGTCACGCCGCGGCACTTACCCGCGCGCCTATCTTGCAGAGCAAGCGTACTGGACCGTCTTCGGCGTCGATGGCGGACGAGTCGCTTCGCTGCTGAGCGAGGACGGCACGGTCGAGCCCGTTCCCGGTGTCGGCGCGCTCGAACCGTTTCTCGTCAGCGACGGGCGCGTCGCGACTTGGGCCGATGCTCGCATCAGCCACTCCCTGCGCGAGGGTGACTTGCCCATGCCAGCCACCCACTGGCGGGTCGGCGATCTCGTCCTGGACATCGTCGCGTTCGGCGCCGGCACGCCGAACACGGCACGAGCGGTCGTGCGCTACACGGTGCGCAACGTCGGCAAGCGGAGTCTCCCGGTGACGCTCGCGCTCGCCTGGCGGCCGTTCCAGGCGAATCCGCCGACGCAGTTCCTCGCCCATCGCGGCGGCGCGAGCCCGATCGAGACCGTGACGTGGGACGGTGGCGCCCTCCGCGTCAATGGCGCGCTGCGCCTGAAGCCGTTGCAGTCGCCGAGCAGCGTTCGCGTCGAACCGGCCGCGGCCGGAGCGGTCGTCGACTGGCTGGCGGAGGCGCCGCCGGCAGGCCGGGCGACGAGCATCAGCGACCCGGACGGCTTCGCCAGCGCCGTGCTGCGCTACGACCTGAAGCTGGGTCCTGGCGGACACCGGACCATCGACGTCGTCCTGCCGGTCGCGGGAGCGGCTTTGCCATCGATCGTCGATGTCGGCCGCGAGCAAGCCCGTGTCGCCGCGCGCTGGCGTGCCGCGCTCGACCGGGTCCGCATCGACGGGCCCGACGAGGTGGCCGATGTCGCCCGCACGCTGCGCACCGCGCTCGGCCACATCCTCGTCAACCGCAGCGGGCCGGCTCTGCAGCCGGGTGCACGGGCGTATGCGCGATCGTGGATTCGCGACGGAGCACTGACCTCGTCGGCGCTGCTGCGGCTGGGACACGAAGACCTCGCGCGTGACTTCATGCTCTGGTTCGCGCCGTTCCAGTTCAAGAACGGCAAGGTGCCCTGCTGCGCCACTTCACGCGGTGCCGATCCCGTGCCGGAGAACGACAGCGACGGCGAATTCGTGTTTGCCGCAACCGAACTCTGGCGCTACACGCGCGACGAGAAGACGGCGCGGCTGCTCTGGCCGCATGTGGCCGCGGCCGTCAGGCACATGGAGTCGCTTCGGGCGAGCGAGCGCATCGACGCGAACCGCGTCGGCGACCGGACTGCCTATTTCGGCCTGATGCCGCCGTCGATCAGCCATGAAGGTTATTCCGACAAGGCGGCCTATTCATACTGGGACGACTTCTGGGCCTATGCCGGCTACCGAAGCGCCGTCGAACTGGCCAGGGGCTTGGGGCTCAACGGCGACGCGGCGCAGCTGGCCGCGCAGCGCGATGAATTCCTCGCAGATCTCCAGGCCTCCTTGTCCGCCAGCACGGCCCGCTTCGGCCTTGACGTGCTTCCCGGCGCGGCCGATCGGGGCGACTTCGATCCGACGTCGAGCACCGTCGCGCTCAGCCCGGGAGGCCTGCTGGACGCGCTGCCGCGTCCGCTCGTGCAGCGAACCTTCGACCGCTACTGGCGAAATTTCGAGGCCCGCCGCAACGACGAATCGCTCGGCAAGCGCCACGGCGACGGCGCCTATACGCCCTACGAGTGGCGCAACGTCGGCGCGTTTGTCCGCCTGGGCGATCGCGAACGGGCGCAGCAGGCGATGGCCTATTTCTACGGCGACCGTCGGCCGAAGGAATGGAATCAGTGGGCCGAGGTGGTGGTGCGCGACGCGCGCGAGCCGCGTTTTCTCGGCGACATGCCGCATGGCTGGGTCGCGTCCGACCACATTCGCTCGGTCCTCGATCTCTTCGCCTACGAGGACGAGAGCGAGCAATCCTTGGTGCTGGCGGCCGGCGTGCCGATGGCCTGGCTGGGCGGCAAGGGGCTTTCGATTCGCGACCTCCGTACGCCCTACGGGCCGCTGTCCTGGTCGGCGCGTGTCGGTGCCGACGGTGCCATCGACATCCGCGTCTCCGGCCTTCGTGCCTATCCGCCGGGTGGCGTTACCTTGCGGGGTCCGTGGGGCAAGAGCGCTCGAGTCAGCGTCGATGGCCGGATCACAGATGCCCCGGTCGACGCCATTTCGCTGTCGCACTTGCCGGCGCACGTGCGCGTCGACCCGCGTTGAGCCGCGCCGAAAAGTCCTATAACAGCGCTATGCGCTGGTTTGAAGCGGAATCGGCATCCGGAGGAATCCAAGATGATCCGAAAGATCTTTGTCTTGATCGTCGCGGCGGTTCTCGGCCTCTTCGCCTGGCTGAACTGGAACGCCCTGTCCGCGACCACGCCGATTTCGCTGGGCTGGGTGACGGTCCAGGCGCCTTGGGGACTGGTGGTGCTGCTGCCGGCGCTCGTCCTGTGCGTGGTGTTCGCGGTCTGGGCGGTTTCGTTGCAAGCTCACGTCTTGCGAGACGTGCGCATGAACACGCGCGCGTTGCAGCAACGGGAACTTGCCGATCGTGAAGCCATCGCTCGCCTGGTGGAACTTCGGATCGACTTCCTGAGGGCACTGGAAGCGAGCGTCAACACGACCTCGGCCCATATCGGTGAACTTGAAGACCGGATGGAGCAAGCCCATCTGTTGCCAAGTTCGGCCTCGGCCTCCGAGTGACCGTCGTCACTGACTTCTGGCTGCGCGAGACAACGAGCAGCGGCGCTTCATGAAACAAAACAGCCCCCGGTAGGGTGGCTGCTTCTACTAAAGATGTTGGCGGGTGGACGGGGCTCGAATGATGACCCGTGACCTGCTAAATCACTTCATTTTCGCAGCGAAGCTCGCAGCGTACACCCCCGGCGCTACCCCGATGAGATCTGGAGTGAGGTCACTCGAGCGTTTGATCGTAGCCGCATGGGTCACACACTTGCGTTGGCCCTCGAAGGTCCGCAATCCAAGTGCACAAATTCGTCAGCGACAAACGCCATCGACCCGTAGCCGACTCTCACTGCGGCGGATGGGCCGCCGCAAAGCCGACAGTCGGGCATGGATGGCGCGCGCTGGGGCAAATGCCGGCAGGCCTGTGCGCGGCTAACAGGGCTCGCTCGTTTCCGCGCATTGTCTGCGAGCGCAGAAAGTACCCGGCCCTTGCATCGCTTAGCTCAGGAGCGTGCAGGGGCCGCGGGCAGCAATTGATCACACGTTGAGCGAGTTGAAAAGGCTGCTGCGGAGGTCTTTACCGAGCTGGGCCGCGACTTCCTATGCGCCACTAAGATGACGCAGACACACGGAGTGCACATGGCAAAACCCCGAGGCATTCAGCTGGCTTTCACCGGCGCTCTCCCCCCCGATCTCCAGGGCGTAATGCCCACGACAAGGATCAATGAGTTCCTTGCGGCAATGGTCGAGGAGTCTGATCGAGGGCTGGTGATCGGAATCATCTCCATAGCCGACCAGTCAATGGACGCGCGGCTGGAAAAAATGTTCAACCAGGGGAATGCCCGTGCACGGGAATCTGTCGAGCGCGCGTTCGGAAGCTTCGGCGGTCGAGTGAACGCGCTGTACGCACTTGGGCTCATCAGCGACGAGACATATCGGGACTTGGAAATGCTGCGCAAGGTCCGGAACGAGGCGGCCCATGACTGGCCCGCCTTCCGGCTGGACGCCGTTCGCCAAGCTACGTTTGTCGACCCCTGTTCCGAAATCGGGTGACTCTTCACAGCACCACCGTGCCGAGGTGCCTGTGGTTTTCACCGCGCACGAGAAGCTGATGTACGTCGCAATGATCCTGATCCTCACGCTGCACAAGTTCTGAACCGTCGTCCCTGCAGCGATGGACGACTGTTCCCGGCGACGCGCAATGATTGGCTGGCCGAGCGGAGCGAGGCCATGCCTCAAGTACAACCGTATCTACCTTCACATTGCATGGTTGCATCCTGACGGCATAAGCGAGTGCGGCATCGATCGAGCAGACCACCGAGAAGCTCCCAGAGCTGGGCTGCGCGACCTGCCGATAGTTCAAGCTCGACAACGCCAAGGCCAACCTTGCCGAGGATGGCCGCCACGCCTTGGCCGACTTCATCGACTGCTTCATCGGCGCCAGCGTGCGCACACTCCCGATGACCGGGCTTACATCGAACGTTTCTTCGGCACGATCGCCTCGCCTCTTTCCAGCCGGCTGCCCGGCTACACCGATCGAACCCGGGGGAGGTGCGGCGCGTATTGACCGATCCCCAAGAACAACCTTCACCTGTTTGTGTCGCTCAGCGTGCTGGAAGAACTCCTCCAAGCATCCATCGCCGGCTACAACGTTAGCCCGCATGACGGGCTGCACGGTAGCACGCCGCTGAAAGCGACAGAGCATTCCGTGCGCGTTGATCTAATGTCCATCACGAGCTAGAACTCCGAGAGGAGTCTGGTTTGGCGCATCGACCGCGAAACTACAGCACCGAGGTGCTAGATCGAAAGATTCAAGGGGTTGGGTCCACCCAGCTCCCTGAGCCCGAGGGGTGTCTGAATCTCGGCAATGAGGCTGCACTCGTTCCCCTCCGCCACAATGACCGAGGGTTGTGAGACCAAACCGATCTTTGCGAATAGAGCGACGACTTCGGAAGGCGCAGGGTGGCGTACCAGCAGTCTTCGAAAAACAAGATCTTTCGGCGGCAAAGCGGCAACGGGACTGCCACTCGACGATCGCTGGATCAAGAGCGGAGCGGCGCCGCCAAGAGGAACGCTGCCATCTCTTCTTACTGTCATTGCCCAGATGTGATGCTCACGGCGCATGAGCTCTATCACGCCGAGCTCCGGAGTTGCAGCCTTCGCAATGTCATCGGTACTTGCGACCCAGGCGGCTAGGCGTGGAGGTGAGCCCGGTAGAGCGAGGTCAAGGCCGAACCATCGGGGCCGCGTGGCCGGAACGGCCGCCAGATCCACGGAGATTACTTCCAAGTAGACCTCGGACCCTAGAGCCAGCAGCAAGTTGTGCGTCGCCATGCCTGGATGCTTCCTACCTGCATGAGGACGCACTCCTAGCGCCGCTTCGACGTAGGCGGCGCCAGCGTCAAGACTCGGCGCGACAACCGTGATGTGGTCGAGACGAGCGACCATGGTTGCAGGGTTGCGGTGCCGCCTATCGTACGCGGTGCGACCACACCACTCGATAGTGAGGCATCAGCATGAGGCCGCGATGATGCGCGGGAGTGACCGGTGCTCGTCAGTTGACCCGGTGACCTCAACCCGGTGCTGCGCCTTGCGTCCCCGTGTACACGGCGTACAGCGACTGGCTTGCCGCCATGAACAACCGGTTGCGCTTAGGGCCACCAAAACAGATGTTGCCGCAGACTTCGGGAAGGCGAATGCGGCCAATCAATTTGCCTTGTGGGTTCCACACGGTAACGCCGCTAAAGCCGACCGCACGGCCGGCATTGCTGGAGCACCAGAGGTTGCCGTCGACATCGGCACGCACGCCGTCGGGACCGCATTGGACGGAGTTGACCATGAAGTCGCTGAACCGCTTTCCGTTTGACAGCTTATTGTCTGCGCCGACATCGAAGACCCACATGTCACCCTTGCCGCCCGCCCCGGCGTCACCGGGACCCTGGCCGGTGCTCACCACGTACAGCTTCTTGTAGTCGGGCGAGAAGCACAGCCCGTTCGGGTCGGGCACCTGCGCCTCGGTCAACACTTGGGTAATGGTCCCGTTCGGATCGACTCTGTAGCAAGCCGTCGGCAGCTCGCGCTTGTAAGTTCCGAATTCCGGCGGCTGCCCCAGACGCGGATTCATGCGACCCGATTTGTTGGCCGGTCCTCCGGCGGCGTCGACCGTGCCTTCGTAGAACTGGGCGCCGTAAGGCGGATCGGTGAACCAGTAGCTGCCGTCGGGATGGGGCACCACGTCGTTGGGCGAGTTCAGGCGCTTGCCGTCGTACATCGCGGCGATGACTGTGGCCGAGCCGTCGAGCTCGTAGCGCACTACCCGCCGGCCGAGGTGCTCGCAGGACAGCTGCCGCCCCTGGAAGTCGAAGGTGTTGCCATTGGAGTTGTTTGAGGGCGAGCGCATCACGCTGACGCGGCCGTCATCCTCCAGCCAGCGCAACTGCCGGTTGTTGGGGATGTCGCTCCAGACCAGGTAACGGCCCACCGAGTTCCAGGCCGGCCCCTCGGACCAGAGGGCTCCGGTCCACAGCCGCTGGATCGCCGCGTTGGGCTGACGCAGGCCGTCGAACGACGGATCCACGGTCAGCACATCAGGGTCGGTGAAGTAGGTGGTCGGAGCACCGTTGGCACTGAAGTCGCGCGGCGGATTCGTTATCGTGCTGGGTGGTGCTACCGGCCCTTGGGGATTCGACTGGGCGCGCACGACGCTGGGCGCGAGCACGGCAGCGCCGATTGCCGCGCCCATGCCACACAGCAGTTTGCGGCGCAAGATCGAGTCGTCGCCACTGGGAACTGAGTCTTTGTCGAACAGCATATTTGTCTCCGTTTGTTGAGCTGAAACGAGGCAACGGGCGCCGCCATCGCGGGATCAAGGCCATCGTATGCGCAATGACTTGATCGAGCACCTACCTGGCGCGGAGAGGGGCACCGAAGGGGCCAAGTTCTGGAGAAGGTCTTCAACGACCTGAGCACGCGCGGCGTGGTGACATCCTGATCGCCGTCACAGACGGGCTCAAGGGCATGGCCGAGGCGCTTGGCGCGGTCTTCCCGGCCACCACGCTGCAAACCTGCATCGTGCACTTGATCAGAAACAGCCTCGACTACGCGAGCTGGAAGGATCGTCAGGTCCTGGCACAAGCGACCGATCTACACGGCGCCGAGCGCCGAGGCCGCCCTGGCCGAGCTCGACGCCTTCGAGCGCGGCCCGTGGGGCGCGAAGTTCCCCACCGTCGCGGCCGCCTGGCGCCGCGCCTGGGACAAGGTGACCCGTTCTTCGCCTTCCCGCCCGCGGTACGCAAAGTGGTCTACACGACCAACGCGATCGAGAGCATCAACGCGCGCCTGCGCAAGATCATCAAGAGCCGTGGCCACTTCCCGAGCGACGACGCGGCCACCAAGCTGATCTGGCTGGCGCTGCGCAACATCACGGCCGAGTGGGGTCGAGCGGCACCCGACTGGAAGATCGCAATGAACCAATTCGCGATCCTCTACGTCGATCGATTCACCAAGACTGCCGCGCAATATGTGGCACCGACTTGACCACCGCGTCGGTCGTTCGTCGCAAGCGACGCCCGCCGCCGTGGACAAGTCTTAGACGGCCTCACACACAGAACTCGCGCCTTGATCAGGGCCTTTCCCCGAACTACATTGCCATCGGAGTCGCACTATGGCACCAGCGAAGCTCGCCTACCTTTTGATTGCAGCCCTGGGGTGGATTCTCTTCCTAGCGGCGGCTCCTCACGGTTGGCTATTCTGGACTCTCTTGCTCGGCTGGTGGACCGCATCCCTGGTGTTGGGCGTTTGCGCGATGGTGGAGGTGTGACGGTTCGTTTGGGTTTGTTCGACTGGCTCGACACTTTCTGGGCTGATCTACCGCCGCGATGTCCACGGCGTCGATCGCTGGCTGAGACGAGCCAGCAGCTATCCAGTGCCAGAGATGCGCCGCTAACCGGCCGGCCCAGGGGGAGATGTTTGCCCTGGGCGACGTAGCATTGCCGATACCGCCAGTCGACGAGGGACCCACGCAATGCACCGACGAGCATTTATCGGCTCTTGCGCGAGTGGCCTGGTCACCATTGGGACTGTGGTCGAGGGGCAACCGGCCTCAAGAACTTACCGTATCGGCATTCTCTTGGGAGGCACCGCCGAGGATGCGGCGCCGCTGCTCCGCGCACTGATCGAGGCATTGCGAGTTCTCGGTCTCGTCGACGGCCGCAACCTTACGTTTGAGAGTCGCTACGCGGGCGTCAGACTGGAACGGCTGCCGGAATTGGCCGCGGAGTTGGTTCGGCTGCGCGTCGATGTGATCGTTACGGGGTCGAATCCG
>Ga0207691_10000755_pt1 | contig 31945 bp, 31 predicted proteins | sample KBSM13metaG_FD_184327 | JGI IMG/M metagenome (GOLD analysis project Ga0207691, IMG submission 184327) | Miscanthus rhizosphere microbial communities from Kellogg Biological Station, Michigan, USA - KBS M1-3 metaG (SPAdes) (version 2) | ecosystem: Host-associated > Plants > Roots > Rhizosphere >...
ATCCGATCCAATCTCCGCCGCCACCCTGGTAAGCCGCTCAGTCGAAAGCGGCGCGCCGTGCAACTGATTCAGTCCGAGCAATGTCGTCGCCGCATCGCTGCTTCCGCCCCCCAACCCCGCCCCGTGCGGAATCTTCTTGCGAAGTTTGATTCTCACGCGCGGCTCTTCGTCTATTTCCAAAAAGAAAAGACGTGCTGCCCTAACGACCAAGTTTTCTTCGCCCGTTGGAAGCGTTGAATCATCGATTGAAAAATCAATTCCCGTCGCAGATTCGTTAGGCTCGATGATCAATTCGTCGCAGAGCGAGATCGGCGCCATCAGGGTATCGATCTCGTGAAAGCCGTCGTCACGCCGACGCAGAATCTTGAGCGATAAATTGATCTTCGCCGGCGCGAAAAGCTGCATAAGTTCCCGCAACCCTGAGTGGAAGCGCATGAACTGGCAAGCCGCTGCAATTAAACCAGGCGAACGAATTATCGTCGCCCTCGATGTTCCGAACAGCGACGGGGCACTCGCGCTCGTTCGCCAACTCTCTCCCCACCCCGGCCTCTTCAAAATCGGGCTCCAGCTCTACACCGCCGCCGGACCGGAAATTGTGCGGGCGGTGCGCGATCAGGGCGGCCGCGTTTTTCTCGACCTTAAACTGCACGACATTCCCAACACGGTGGGTCGGGCGGTCGAAAGCGCCTGTTCGTTAGGCGTGGACATGCTTACTCTGCATTTGAGCGGCGGTCGCGCCATGATCGAGGCAGCCGCGCGTTCCGCCGCAGAGGGAATGTTGCTCCTCGGGGTTACCGTCCTGACCAGTTCGGACGAGGCGACGTTGCGCGAGACGGGGGTTAACTCTTCAATGCAGGAGCAGGTCCTGCGGCTGGCGCAACTGGGAGTGGAGGGTGGCATCACCGGACTCGTTGCCAGTCCTCACGAACTCGGGCCCCTCCGCTCAGCGCATGGAGCGAAAATCAAAATCGTGACGCCCGGCATCAGACCAAGCGGTTCAGCCACGGGGGATCAAAAGCGAGTTACGACGCCCGCCGAAGCGCTACGTGCCGGTGCAGATTTTCTCGTCATCGGACGTCCAATCACAGCCGCGCCCGATCCGCGCGGCGCGCTCGACCAGATTTTGGCTGATGTTGTTTGAGCGCCTGCTCGTGCACGATGACGGGCGACAGGCGAGCGCCGCGCTCAACATGGCGATCGACGAGGCGTTGTTCGAAAACGCCACCGTTCCGACTTTGCGATTCTATGGTTGGCGGACGCCGGCGCTTTCGTTTGGATATTTCGGAAAATTTGCCGATGTCGCGACCGAGTCAGAGCGACGTGATGTCGTTAGGCGCTGGACCGGCGGAGGCATCGTGCCGCATGGCGAGGACCTGACTTATTCGCTCGTCACACCGGCGGTTGATCCCGCCTCTGCGCTCGGGCCGACCGCCATCTACGCCGCGCTCCATGGCGCAATTCGCGATGCCCTGCAGGAAGAAGGGAATGAGGCGGAGCTGGCCGCCGACGCCTCGCCTAAAATCTCCGAGGCCTGCTTCGCCAATCCGGTGCGTGACGATGTTATGCTTTCGGGACGCAAGATCGCTGGCGCCGCCCAGCGCCGCACCCGTCGCGGATTTCTTCACCAGGGCAGCATCCAGATACCCAATCTTCCCGAATCCTTCCGCGCGGGTTTAGCCTCGCGGATAGCCAAGCAAATCGAGTGGGCGGAGATTCCGACAGCAATCGATGAACGGGCCGCTCAACTGGTCGCCGAAAAATATGGCACGACTGAGTGGTTGCATCGTTGTTAGACTAAGGCCGAGTAGCTTTGACTTTAAAAGCCGACCTTCTATCCTGCGCTTGTGAAAATTTCCGCGAATTCAGCCGCCCCTGCCACCAGCGTGGCGGGACCGCTGAGTCGCGTTTTTGAACCGGTCCAAGCCCAGCTCGATGAAGTGGACCGTCGCATCACCGCTCAGACCAGTGCGTTCGATCCTGCGATCGAAGGTTATGTCGCCTACGCGATCGGGGGCGGCGGCAAACGGCTTCGTCCGCTCGTCGCATTGCTTGCCGGAGGCGCAACCGGCTCGTTAACGCCGGGACATCTAGATCTCGCCGTGATCGTAGAACTGATCCATCTCGCGACCCTGGTGCATGACGACATCATGGATGACGCGGAACGCCGCCGTTCTCAGCCAACCGTAAACGCGCGCTGGGGAAATTCTCTCAGCGTTCTGCTCGGCGATGTGCTTTTCGCGCATGCCCTCAACTTGTCGACCGACTTCGAGGATACAAACATCAGCCGCACAATCGCTCGGACCGCGACGGAAGTTTGTTCCGGCGAAATGATTCAAACGCAACGTCGTTTCGATCTCCAGTTGTCGCGCGAGGATTACTTCCGGATCATTCGCATGAAAACCGGTTCGCTGTTCGCCTGCGCGGCGCAACTCGGAGCAGCCATCAGCGGCGCATCACCTGATATTGTTAGGCGATTGCAGAGTTATGGCAGTAAAATTGGCACGGCCTACCAAATTTATGACGATTGCCTCGACATCGCGGGCAGTGAGGTCGAAACCGGCAAGACGCTGGGCACGGACCTGCGCAAAGGGAAGCTGACTCTGCCGGTGCTGACGCTGCTTGAGTCCGCCTCCGCCTTTGATCGCGAACGATGTTGCGTCCTTGTCCTGGAAGGAAAACTCGAAGAAGTGACCGCGCTTTTGCAGAGCTCGTCGTGTGCTGGCGCGCTCAACGCCTCGATCGAGACCGCCGCGGAACTAATTCGTGAGGCGCAGTCGGAGCTGACCGTTCTCGACAACAACCGTTTCGTCGATTCGCTCTTCGGTCTGGGAGAAGCATTGCGCGAGTTGCTCGAACAACTGCGGAGCTAGAATTTTCCGGACGACGCCGGACTTCCCCGCGAGCGAAATGACGGCGCCGCTAAAAATCCGAGAAATGCCGGCAAACGACCGGCCGCGTGAAAGGCTGGCCGCCCGTGGCGCCGGCGCGCTGAGTGATGCGGAGCTGATCGCGATTCTTTTGCGAACCGGAGTGGAAGGGGCGAACGCGGTCGAAGTGGCCCGGCAATTGATCAAGCGGTTTGGTTCGCTCGATGCGCTCAGTCGCTGTTCGGTTAAAGAACTGGAGGAGATCAAGGGAATCGGATTCGCCAAGGGCGCGCAACTAGCAGCGGCATTCGGACTCGGTCATCGTTTGGCCAGAGAGAAGCGCCCCGAGAAAAAAATCGACACACCCGAAAAAGTCTACGAATTGCTCGGGCCGGAAATGCGAGCTCTGCACAAGGAAACGCTTCGCGTCGTCCTGCTCGATACCCGCTACAATCAGATTCGGGTCGAAGACGTCTCGTTAGGCAGCATCAACGAAAGCATTGCGCACCCGCGCGATATCTTTCGCCCCGCCATCATTTATTCAGCTTATGCCGTGGTCGTGGTGCACAATCATCCGTCAGGCGACCCATCTCCGAGTCAGGCCGACCACAGCCTAACGAGACGTTTGCGCGAGGCGGCGGAGCTTTTGCAAATCAAGTTGCTCGATCATGTGATCATTGGCGCGCCTGCTGAGGGCCGGCTTCCTTATTTTAGCTTCAAGGAAATGGGCGCGCTGTGAAGATTCATCCGACCGCCATCGTCGATCCGGCGGCTCGTCTCGGCGAGGACGTGGAGATTGGACCGTATGCTTTGATCGGACCGGAAGTGGAAATCGGCCCGCGGACGATCGTGCAATCACATGCCGTTCTTGAGGGCACGATCCGATTGGGGGAAGCGAACGAGATTGGTCACGGCGCGATCATCGGCGCCCGGCCTCAGGATCAGGGTTTCAAGGCGGGAACACAAAGCTCAGTGGAAATTGGCGATCGCAACGTCATTCGCGAACACGTCACGATTCATCGCGGCACAGCCGCAGATTCCAAGACAAGTCTCGGCAACGATAATTTTCTGATGGCCGGAGCTCATCTCGGACACAACTGTGCGATCGGAAACAAAGTCATCATCGCGAACAACTGCCTCCTCGCCGGCTACGTGTCGATAGACGACGGTGCGTTCCTTGGTGGTGGCTGTGTTTTCCATCAGTTCATGCGGGTCGGACGGCTGGCGATCACGCAGGGCAGCTCTGGCTTTGGCAAAGATATCCCGCCTTTCCTCGCGGCGGCCGGCGTGAACAAAGTAGTTGGCTTGAATACGCTCGGGTTGCGGCGCGCCGGTCTTGCTGCGGACGAGCGCGCCGAGATCAAGGCCGCTTTCCATTTGCTTTACGAAAGCGGCCTAAATGTCAGTCAGGCGCTAGCCGAAGCGCGCGCTAGAAGTTGGAGCGAGAACGCGCAATCATTCTTCGATTTCGTTGCGAATGCGCAACGCCGCGGAATTTGCTCGCTGCGGCGGAGGCATGAAAAATCCGGCGCCGAGTAACGCGTCGTTAGGGCGACGAAGTGGGACTGGGCGACGGTTCGTTCACTTTGATCCCGAACTTCGTAACCAGCTTCTGCGCGGCCTCATCCGTTTTGCCAAGCTCGACTAATCCGCGCACCAGTTTCTCCAAGCCCGCTTGAACCTGCTTTGACTGCTCCACAACCCGAACCTGCTGTTCCTGCAATTGTTGAGCACCACTTCGGGTGGTAACGCCGATCCAAATCTCCCAAGACAGGACTATCAGCAGGCTGAGACCCATGAGGAAGACCGGCCAGAACCCATTGAACGTCCGCGCCCGTTCAGTTAAGACCGGCTCAGTGTACGCTTCCTGGCTCATTCTTACGGGCTCGGCGAGGGCACAGACGGCGCTCCCAGATTGAAGCCGTTCTCCTGCAAAAGCCCCCGTAGTTTCTCATCCGTTTGTGCGGCGACCGCCATTTCCCGCACGAGATTGGTGCCGACCTGTTGGCTGAGAGAGCCCTTGTTGATTATCGATTGCTGATCCTGAATCCCCTGCTGGAGTTTCCGATTCTCACGAGCGAACACGATCGTGACGAGACTGAGGAGCAAACAGGTGGCGGCAATCACCATGAGAACTGAAAATTGCCAGCGCTTCATTTGCCCGCAGGCCTAACAAGCTCGACTCAACGCGTCAACCGCAAAGTCTTCGATGGATGGTCGTCGCACGAATGGTGTCGAGACGGATGTGGGGGTTGCAGGCCGCGTCTCCCGACGCGGCGCTGTGTGGGGATGCGGTCTCGTGAATTTATGAATGACGGTCGAAAACGTCGACCGAGGTGATCAATTCAAGCCAAGCAGCGCCAACATCCGTCCGGTCCGGCCCTTCTCCGCGCGATAAGAGTAGTAGCTAACCAAATCGCAGGCGGTGCAGCGGCCAGTGTCCTCCACTTGTTCCACCCCGCAGGCACGTGCCTGCCTGATTATTTCACTGGCAAAATCCACCTCATAGTGCGGCGGGCGAATACAGGGACTGAGCTGCACAACAAGATCGCGCGGAATCGATCCGAACTTCTCCCGCATTCTCTCGATCGCACTTTGCACGATGCGTAACTCGGTTCCCTTCTTGCCCGAATGAACAAGACCAATCGCGCGGCGCACTGGATCAACGATGAAAACGGCGCAGCAATCCGCGACATAAATCCCCAAGGCAACGCCGCTTTGATTTGTGACAAGTCCATCCGCGCCATCGAAGCACCGCGTTTCCTGGAGCGACTCCTCGATCACAGCGATTCCATTCCCATGCACTTGCTCAGCTGTGGCGAAAGTCATTCCGTTGAAGCCCAGACGCTGGCGAAAATTTCGATGAACCTGATCGAGCCGGGCTAGCGCCTCCGCCCGATCGGTCACAACATCGATTCCGGCAATTCTGCCGATAAATCCGTGTCGGACGGATCCGACAGCTTGCAGAGCGGGAAAAAACTCCAGGGATGCTTCGGCCACGGTCCGCAAGCGCGTCGCCCTGCTACTTGCCCGACGATTGGGTCGACTTGGTAGTAGTGGTCGTCGACTTGATCATGCGGGTTCCGCGATCCAATCCGTTGTGATAGATTGTGTCGGTGGCGGTCGCACGATCGAATTCGGCCAGATCCGCATTATAACTATAGAGCGCGGAAAGCCGGGTCGATTGCGCCTGGGTAAGTTGAACCTGCGCATTGAGCACATCCAACTGCACCCCCGCGCCCACGCCTAACCGAGCACTGGCGAGCCGGAGCGCTTCACGGGCCTGGTCGACATTCTTGCTCTGGCTAAAATAAAGTTCGCGGTCCTGTTGCAGATTGGAGTAGGCCTGTTGCACCTCTAGTTCGACTTGCCGGACAGCATCGTCGTAGGTGATTCGAGCTTCGCTCAACAGCGCGTTCTGCTGCTTGATCCTCCCGACAGTCGCCAGTCCGTCGAAAATTGGCCAGCTGCCGGTAAGACCAAAAAACCACCCTTTGTTAACATCATTGAGCGAATCGGAAAACGTGGAGCTCGTCCATTCGTAGCCGGCGTTTGCACTGATCATCGGCTGAAATCCGCCGTAGGCGCCGTGAACCGCTTCCAATTGCACGAGTACGTTGGCGCGCTGTTGTTTGAGCAACGGCCGTCGTTCTTTGCCAACTTCAACCGCCAGGGCAAGGGGCATCTCTCGCGCCGAATAAGTCAGTTCGCCGACGCAACGCAACGGTGCCTGCGCTCGCCGCGCTGGGTCGTAATCGAGGCCGATGGTTTTTGCGAGTTGAAGCTGGGCGATGCGATAGTTATTCCGCGCCGTGATTAACGAGGGCTGCTGATTGGCCAAAGCCACCTCTGCTTGCAAGACATTGAAACGCGGAACCGTGCCGGCTTCGAAACGATTCTGTTGATCTTGCAACTGTTGCTCGAGGAGGTGAACGGATTCCTCCTGCACGCCGATTAGCGATCGATTGAGAATGACCAGATAAAACTGCTGCCGGACCGTCGCGATAATCCGATCGAGCGTATCGCGCAGCGCAAAAATACTGGCGTCCTGAGAATAGTTCGCACCGCGGATCGCGGGAATGACCGAGCCATTATAGAGGAGTTGGGACGCAGTGAGAGTGAGGTCGTACGAATTATCGGGCAAGGTGGCGGTGGTCAATGCAAGGACTGGCGTGGGACTGGGCCCCGGCGTCGTTCCCGGCGAAGGCGTCGGGGTCACCACCGGTTGCAATGACAAACTCGTGGAGCGGTTGCCTCCCTGGAGATTCGGGTCGGTTTTCTTATAAAAAGCGGCCGCATCCAGATGCGGAAGCGCCTCCGCCCGGACCTCAATTTGCAGACCTTTTGTTCGTCGGATCTCCTGGCGCGCCCGAAGAATGTCAGGGTTATGCTGGAACGCGAATCGAATCGCGTCGTCGAGCGTGAAACTGCGGGCGTTCGCGTCGGGTGAAACATAGCCTTCCATTCCCGATTCGACGGAAAGCGCGCTCCCTCCAACGAAAAGAAGCAAGCTGGCGATCAAGCCCAACGACGCTGAAATAAATTTGCGCGTGCGGCAGAAGCACTCGATGCGCTGAAAGGCGGACGAAATTACTGCCCCCGCCGGGTCACGACTCATTTATGTTGGCAGTAATCGTATATCTTACTGTAAATTTGCAACCACGATTTCTGCTCGCCCGGTGAGAGGTGCGTCATCATTTTCATCAGGTTGCAAACCATTTCCTCACGGATGCGCCTAACGAGCGCGGTCCCGCGTGGAGTGATGCAAACCATCACTTTGCGGCGGTCATCCGAGGCGTGTGAACGCATGACATAACCAAGATTTTCAAGCCGCGCGACAAGTCCACTGGCAGCGGCGGTGGTGTGTCTCATTTCTTGCGCGATGGCCGACATGGTCTGCACTTCCTTGAGGTCGAGATAGGTCAGGAGGAAGTACTGCGGGAAAGAGACGTTTCCCGGGGCCAGTTCCTTGGAAAGGTTGAGAATAAAGCAGCGCTGCATCTGCATAATGATGTGCGCCAGCCGCTCCGCGTCGGCACGCAATTCATCGGTTCCCGGATCGGGAAATGCAGTAACAACACCCGTCTTCAACGCACCTAAGCTATGGGGTGAAAGTGGGGTGTCAACGTCGAAGCCGTGACGAAGCGATGGAACAAGCTTGCACCAGCGCCCGGATGCTGATCTCCTCGACAGCCGTGCCCGCCTCGGTGGAGCGGTTGTTAAAGATTACGCAACGATGCCATTAAGCCCAAGATTAAGCGCCGACCAACTCGCGACCAACCTCGCTGACATCGCGCCCCGTTTTACCGAACAGCAGGCGCTGGTCGAATCGTCCCGGTGCCTTTTCTGTTTCGACGCTCCCTGCATCACGGCGTGTCCGACCGGCATCGATATTCCTGCATTCATCAAGAAAATCATGACCGGTAACGTGACCGGTGCAGCGCGCACTATTCTCACGGCGAACATCCTCGGTGCCAGCTGCGCCCGTGTCTGCCCGACGGAGGTCCTCTGCGAAGGAGCCTGCGTCATGCTGGACCGTGACAGCGACCCAATCAAAATCGGTCGCCTCCAGCGCTACGCGACGGATCACGTTTACGAAAACCGAATTCCAGTCCTGAAACCGGCCGCGAAAAAATCCGGCAAACGCGTCGCGGTGATTGGTGGCGGACCAGCCGGAATGGGTTGTGCGGCCGAACTCGCCAACCTTGGTCATGATGTCGTGATCTTCGAGCGCCAGGTAAATGCCGGCGGACTCAATACGTACGGCATCGCTTATTATAAAATGAAGCCTGAAGTGAGCCTCGCGGAGGTTGACCTGGTGAAGTCGTTAGGCGTCGAATTCCGTTGCGGGGTGGAAGTTGGAAAAGACATCGACCGCGCTGAACTGGATCGCTTCGACGCGATTTTCATTGGGGTCGGTCTGGGCGACGGTCAGCGGCTTCGCATCCCCGGTGAGGACCTGCCCGAAGTGATCGATGCGCTCACTTTTATCGAGCAGATCCATACTGATCCCCTGCACCAGATCCCGGTCGGGGCAAGGGTCGCAGTCATCGGCTGCGGCAACACCGCCATCGACGCAGCTACGCAAGCGCGACGGCTCGGGGCGTCCGAGGTGATTGTCACTTACCGGCGAGGCGAACACGACATGTCTGCTTACGCTTTTGAATACGATCTAGCGAAGAAAGACGGCGCTACGTTTCTTTTCCATCACGCGCCGATTGAGGTGATCGCGAAAGACGGACATGTCGCCGGACTGCGTCTTGTCCAAACGCGGCGCAACGGCAGCGGCGCGCTTGAGTTCATTGAAGGTTCGGAATTTGTCGAGCCCTTCGATATGATCCTGAAGGCGGTTGGCCAGCAAAAGCAGGACAATTGGCTGCAGAAAGTTTTTCCAGAACTGACTCTGAATCGCAACGGCACCGTCGCGCGCGACTTCGCCACCGGCCAAACGAATTTGCCTAACATTTTCACCGGCGGCGACTGCGCCAATGGCGGCCGCGAAGTCGTCAATGCGGTTGGCGAAGGGAAGAAAGCCGCGCGCGGAATTCACAAACTTTTCTCCGACAGCCAAGTGCTCGGGCCAGTTCAGCCTTCGCGCTGGGGCGCTTCGACGGGACCGTTTGGATCCGGGTTGGACGCGCCGATTCGCGTTCCCGAACTGGAAGCGAAATACGAGCAACTCTCGCCCGCGGCGCATCCCGGAATTGCAACGAGCGCCCTCACTTCCAAGAATCAGGAGTAGCCTAACAATGGCCGATCTTTCTACCAACCTCGCCGGCATCAAGTCCCCTAACCCTTTCTGGATCGCATCCGGGCCGCCGGGTAACACCGCCTATCAGGCGCATCGCGCTTTTGAAGCTGGTTGGGGCGGAGTCGTTTGGAAAACAATCGGAGACCCGATCCGCAACGTTTCATCGCGCTATTCATCGATCGACTACGGCAACCAGCGGATGGCCGGACTAAATAATATCGAGTTGATCAGTGATCGGTCGCCGGAAACAAACTTCCGCGAAATCGCCGAGGTAAAAAAACGGTGGCCGCATCACGCCGTCATCGCCTCGCTCATGGTCGACACACGGGAGAATTGGCACGACTTCGTTAAGCGCTCAGCGGATTGCGGCGCCGACGGGATCGAGCTGAACTTCGGTTGTCCCCATGGAATGTGCGAACGCGGCATGGGCTCGGCAGTTGGGCAAAATCCGGACGTCGCTGCCACCATCATCGGTTGGGCCATGGAGGTCGCGACCATCCCTGTGATCGCGAAACTTACTCCGAACATCACAGATATCACAGCCGCCGCCCGCGCTGCGAAACGAGGCGGAGCCAACGCTATTTCGCTTATCAATACGATTAACAGCATCACTCAGGTGAACCTAGACACCTTTGTGCCGGAGCCATTCGTCGCCGGTCGCAGCTCTCATGGTGGTTACTGTGGGCCAGCGGTAAAACCGATCGCTCTCAACATGGTGCAATCGTGCGCCTCCGATCCTGACGTCAGGCTGCCGATTTCCGGGATTGGCGGAATCACGACGTGGCGCGACGCGGCCGAGTTCATCGCCCTTGGTTCGACCACCGTCCAGGTCTGCACCGCCGTCATGCACTACGGTTTTCGCATCGTCGAAGATATGATTGACGGTCTGAACGATTACCTCGACTCGAAAGGCTTCAAAAGCCTCGAAGAGTTGCGTGGCCGCGCGGTCGACACCGTCCAGAGATGGGAAACGCTCGACCTTAACTATAAGCGCATTGCGGAAATTGATTACGGCAAGTGCATCGGCTGCAATCTCTGTTACATCGCCTGCGAAGATGGCGCACACCAGGCCATCGCTCTCGTCGATCCGGCCAGCTACGGCCTCGGCCCTGGACGGGTACCCAACAAGCCTGTGCCTGAGATCAAGGAAGCGGAATGTGTCGGCTGCAACCTTTGTTCGTTAGTCTGCCCGGTTCACGGTTGTATCACGATGGTTAGCGTAGATACGGGACTGGAACCGCTCGCCTGGGCCGACTATCAAACCCGTCTCGCCGCCGGTGATGCCACCGCCTTTGCGCCGCATCCCTGAGGACGATATGATTCGCGATCGCCCTCTCCAAAGCTGTCATCCTGATCCCGCAGTTGCGGGCGGAGGATCTCCGACTATTTCCGCGGACCCATCGCTGTGAACCAGAAAGAGTCAGAAATTCTTCGCGCTGCTCAGAATGACAACCTAGAAGAACGACAACGCCGACACTTATGGTAACAAAAACATTGGAGCCCTGCCCCGTCTTCATCGGCGGCGAATGGCGCGAAATTTCCGCTGGGGCGACGTCCCCCGTTTACAATCCTTCCCGCGGCGAAGTGATCTCGGAAGTTCCGATGTGCGGCGCGGATGTTGTTAACGAAGCGGTCGAAGCTGCGGCCGCGGCGTTTCCAGCATGGCGTGATACGCCGCCCGTCGAACGCGCGCGATTATTTTTCCGCTACCGCCAGCTCGTCGAAGAAAACTTCGAGCGGATTTGCGAAAGCGTCACACGCGAACACGGCAAGACATTGGCGGAAGCGCGGGGCAGCGTTTATCGCGGCATCGAGAACATCGAATATGCCTGCGCGGCGCCGACGTTATTGATGGGCGACACGCTGGAAAACCTCGCGCGCGGTGTTGATTGCGAGACGATGCTGCAACCGCTCGGCGTTTGCGTGGGTATCACGCCATTCAATTTCCCCGCGATGGTGCCGATGTGGATGTTCCCGCTCGCGCTTGTTTGCGGAAACACCTTCGTGCTCAAGCCGAGCGAAAAAGTTCCGCTCACGGTCGTGATGGTCATCGAGCTGCTCGAGAAGGCCGGCCTGCCAAAAGGTGTGCTCAACGTCGTCCACGGCGGACGCGATTGCGTCGATGCGTTGCTCCGACATCCGAAAGTGAAGGCGATCTCGTTTGTCGGCTCGACGCCGATCGCGAAATACATTTACGAAACCGGCATTCAACACGGCAAACGTGTGCAGGCGAACGGCGGCGCGAAGAACTACATCATTGTCATGCCCGATGCCGACGTGCCCAAAACGGTCGAAGCACTTTCAACTGCGGCGTTTGGTTGCGCGGGAGAACGTTGCATGGCGGGATCCACTGCGATCGCCGTCGGCAAAGCGGCGGATACAGTCTTACCTTCGTTAGTCCAGGCAGCGCGCGCGATCAAAGTTGGCCCCACCGACATGAAAGCTCAGCCCGACATGGGTCCTGTCATTACTGCGCAACATCGCGAGCGCGTCATGAGCCTGGTCGCGCGCGGCGAAAAAGAAGGCGCTAAAATCATCGCCGATGGGCGCGGCGTGAAAATTTCCGATGCACCTAACGGATTCTTTCTCGGCGCAACCATCGTTGACGAGGTGCAAAACGAAATGGAGATCGCGCGCGAAGAAGTTTTCGGCCCGGTCTTAAATGTAATGCGTATGGACGATCTCGATCACGCCATCGCTCTCGCGAACAAATCCAGCTACGGCAACGGCACCGCGATTTTCACCAACTCCGGCAAAGCCGCGCGCGAATTCAAAAACCGCGTCAAAGCAGGAATGGTCGGTATCAACGTCGGCGTGCCTGCGACCATGGCGATGTTCCCGTTCACGGGCTGGGACGAATCGTTCTACGGCGACCTGCACATCCAGGGCAAAGAAGGCGTGCAGTTCTACACGCAGCAAAAAGTCGTAACCACACGCTGGTTCGGCGACGGCGTCGGCGATGTTTGGAAGAAATGATTGGGAAGTGACCTGTGACGAGTGACCAATGACCAGCACACGGGCTCCTGCTATAACGCCGAAATGAAAAATGAAACTCAGAGCTACAAGGATCTCGTCGTTTGGCAAAAAGGAATCGAACTCGCCAAACTCATATACAAAGTAACGGCACAATTTCCCGGTGAGGAAAAGTTTGGACTCGTGTCGCAGATGCGGCGCGCTGCCGTTTCGATCCCTTCAAACATCGCCGAAGGACAGGCACGACATACGACTGGCGAATTCATTCAATTCATTTCACACGGCGAGGGTTCAGTCGCTGAACTCGAGACGCAGATCATTCTAGCGGTCGAACTGGAGTTCTGTGCAAAGAACGCCGTTCTCAGCGCGTGTGAACTGCTCGACGAGATTCGTCGAATGCTAAACGGACTGCGTCGAAAACTCGCGACGCGTCAGTAACTGGTCACAGGTCACTCGTCACATGTCACTTCTTATAAAGGGCGGCGAAATCGTCACCGGCACTGAGCACTACATCGCCGATATTTTTGTCGAGCACGAACGCATCACGCATATCGATCGCAACATCGATGCGCCACAGGGCGCGGAAGTGATCAACGCCAGTGGCAAGTATGTCTTCCCCGGGTTCATCGATCCGCACGTGCACATTTATCTGCCGTTTATGGGCACCTACTCGAAGGACAACTACGAGACGGCAAGCAAAGCGGCGTTGGTCGGCGGAACGACGACGATGATCGAGATGGTTTGTCCTTCGCGCGACATGAGCGCGGCGGAAGGCTTCAAACTTTGGCAGGAACAAGCAGCCGGTAAATCCGCGTGCGATTATACCTTTCACATGGGTGTGACGCGGTTCGATGAACAGACCGCGAAGGAGCTGCGCGAGATTGTTAAGGCTGGCATCGCGTCGTTCAAGATCTTCCTCGCTTACAAAGGCGCATTCGGAATCGACGACGCAGAGTTGTATCACACGCTAAAGCTCGCGAAGGAACTCGGCGTCATTGTCACCGCCCATTGCGAGAACGAAACACTCGTGGCCGAGCGACAGAAGGAGTTGTTAGGCAAAGGTCTCACCGGCCCCGAGCAACACGAAGCGAGCCGGCCGCCGCGCGTCGAAGCGGAAGGCGTGCATCACTTGATGACGTTCGCGGAGATGACCGGCGCACATACTTACATTGTCCATTTGAGTTGCGATGAAGCGTTGCAGGAAGCGCTCGCTGCGCGACATCGCGGAGTAAATGTTTCAGTCGAGACGTTGATTCAATATCTCGTGCTTGATAAGACTCACGCCGAGTTACCGAATTTTGAAGGCGCCAAGTTCGTTATGTCGCCGCCGCTGCGCGACAAACGCAATCAGCCAGTTCTGTGGAATGGATTGAGCAGCGGTGAAATCCAGACGGTTGCAACAGATCACGCGCCGTTTGATTTCGACACCCAAAAGCCAATGGGCCGCGACGACTTCACGAAAATCCCGAATGGCATTCCGTCACTCGAAGAGCGAGTGAAGCTGCTCTTCTCCCATGGTGTGAAAGCCGGAAAGCTCGATCTGCACAAGTTCGTCGATGTCGCGAGCACGAACGCGGCGAAGACCTTTGGGCTGTTCCCGCGAAAAGGTTCGATCCAGATCGGCGCCGACGCGGATCTCGTGATCTACGATCCCGAGCACCGAGGAAAAATTTCAGCGAAAACCCAAATGATGAACGTCGATTATAGCGCGTTTGAAGGTTGGGAAATTCAGGGACGTCCCGAGCTTGTCACAGTGCGAGGTGAAATCGCGGTGCGAGATGGAAGATTCGTCGGCAAGATCGGCCGCGGCGAAATGCTGAAGCGCCAGCCGTCGCACTTCTAGCGATCGAATCGTAGCACGCCGTCCTTACAACTCGCCGAGGTGTTGCCGGAGAAGTTTGTCGAGCTTGAGCGGCTGCGTGATCGTGATCGTGCGCCCAGCGACGCGAATTAATTTGTGTTCGCGAAACTTGGCCAGCGTGCGTGAAAGGGTTTCACTGGTCGCTCCCAATTCGGCGGCGAGGACACGCTTCGTTCGATCGAGCTCGATGACGATCGGGCCAGACCCTAACGGCTGCGGACATTGTTTGAGCAACCAGTTGGCCACGCGCGTTTCCGTGTCTTTCAACGACAAATCATCGAGCAAGCCGACGATTACGCGAAGGTGTTGACTCATCGAACCGAGCATGCGCAGTGCGAGCTCCGGTCGACTTCGCAGCAGCGCCACGAAATCGCGTTTGGGTACCAGGACGACCGCGCTGGCTTCCGTCGCGCGCGCGTCCGCCGGGTATCCGCCTGCGCTGGCCAGAGCAGCCTCGGCGAAAGATTCCACCGGGCGGAAAACGTGAATCACCTGCTCTTTCCCGGCGGCACTGACCCGGTGCACCTTGATACCTCCTCGCTGGACGATGTAAAACCCCTCAGCCGGATCTCCCTCGCGAAAAAGATAGTCGCCTTTCTCCAGGTGTTTCGTTAGGGCAAACGACGCCACCGCTTCAATGTCCGTCGCGGGCAGACCGACAAAAAGCTGACAGCTGCGCAGCGTGTTTTCGGTTACCGCCTGTTTGAAACGCGTCTGATCAAGCGTCACGCCGCGACGCTATCGTCCTCAGGCTTAAGCGTCTCGCCAAAAATTCGTCGCCGAATTCACCGGCCCGCAGGGCTCTCAATTAATTGGCGCAACCTTCACGTCGGGTCACATTGATTCGTGCACAAGACCGGCGTGACAGATTGGAATCGAATTCGATCGGATTTCCCCATTCTGGATCAGACGGTTCATGGGCATCCTCTGGTTTATTTCGATAACGCCGCCACCACCCAGAAGCCGCGCGCCGTCATCGAAGCGCTCCGGAATTATTACGAGAACGACAACGCCAACGTCCACCGCGGACTGCACGAGCTGAGCGCGCGCGCGACCGATGCCTACGAAAAATCTCGCCAGCGTGTCGCCGACTACATTGGAGCCGCGAGTGCGGAGGAAATCGTTTTCACCCGCGGAACGACCGAGAGCATCAATCTCGTCGCCCAGGCCTGGGGCGGAAAATTTCTTCGCGAAGGCGATGTCATTCTACTCACGGAAATGGAGCACCACAGCAATCTTGTGCCCTGGCAGCTCATTGCGGAGCGAGTTGGCGCACGTTTGCGTTTCATTCCAGTTAACGACGACGGAACACTTGCTCTCGAAGACCTTTCGTCGCTCCTCACTTCTGAAGTAAAGCTATTCGCCTGCACGCACGTTTCTAATTCGTTAGGCACGATCAATCCTGTCGTCGAACTTTGCGCTCAGGCGCGTGCAGTCGGCGCGATTACATTGATCGACTGCGCGCAGAGCGCGGGACACATGCCTGTTAATGTGCGAGAAATCGGCTGCGATTTTGCTGCCTTTTCGGGACACAAGATGGGCGCTCCGACTGGGATCGGCGCTCTCTACGGCCGCGCGGAAGTTCTCAATGCGATGCCGCCCTGGCACGGCGGGGGCGAGATGATCGTAAGCGTTGCACTGGAAAAGAGCACATTTAAGAAGGCGCCGGCCCGTTTTGAAGCCGGGACACCAAATATCGCTGGGGCCATAGGACTCGCGGCGGCGATCAATTACATCGAAGGAATCGGTCGCGCCGGGATTTTCGACCACGACGCGAACCTGACGACCTACGCGTTGGAACGTCTCGCTGAACTGCCGGGCATTCGCCTGCTCGGACCGGCCGGAAAGCGCGGCGCGATTGTCAGCTTTGTTATGACCTCAGCCCATCCACATGACCTCACGACCTTCGCCGATCAGCACGGACTGGCATTGCGCGGCGGCCACCATTGCAATCAGCCATTGATGCGAAAATTCGGTGTACCCGGAACTACTCGGGCGAGCTTTTATTTTTACAACACTACCGCGGAGATCGATCGCATGGTCGAGATCCTGCGCGACGCTATTCGGTTTTTCGGATGAGCTCGGAACTCGAAGATCTTTACCAGGAAGTCATTCTGGATCATTCGCGCCGTCCGCGGAATTTCGGCGAGCTGCCGGACGCGGCTGTGCGTGTGCACGGCGATAACCCTTCCTGCGGTGATGAGATCCACCTTGCAGTGAAGTTTGGACCAGAGGGTAACGTGGCAGACCTGAAGTTTACCGGCCACGGGTGCGCCATCAGTCAGGCCTCAGCTTCCATGCTGACGACAAAGGTGAAAGGCAAGGAGCGAACGGAGGCAATCTCACTTCTGCGCGCTTTTCGAAGTTTGATTATGGAGGAACAGAACGAGCCGCCAGGTTCGTTAGGCGACCTTCGTCTCCTGGCGGGCGTGCGAAAGTTTCCCCAGCGAGTGAAGTGCGCGCTCCTCCCCTGCCGGGCGATCGAACAGGCGTTGGAGCAAACCACGAGTGAGTCCAGCGTTTCGACCGAAAGCGAGGCGTGACATCGGGAAGCGATTGCAGGGTGCGCTGTCCTCAGCGCATCAGGTCCGCTAAGACAGTGGCGCAGGCGGTCCGCTGAGACAGCGGACGCTACAACATTGCCCAATTGAGATCTCTAACTATGAACGACGACGCTTCCTCGGCTGGCCAAATACTGGCGCCACGCGTGCCGCTACCCCTCGCCGAGGAACCCTTCCGCATTTTCTTCCCCACTGGGTTATTGCTCGGAACAGTCGGTGTCTCGCTTTGGGTCCTTTACTACTCCGGCGTTGCCATATCCTATCCAAACGTCACTCACGCCCGGCTCATGATCGAAGGCTTCATGGCGTCCTTCATTTTTGGATTCCTCGGAACTGCTGGTCCGAGACTTACATCGGCACCACCTTTCTCGTTCAGCGAGCTCGCGACCATTTTTACTCTCGACCTTTTCGCAGCCGGGACTCATCTCGGCGGCGCGCATCGCGCAGGTGATATTCTCTTCCTGCTTTGTCTCCTTGCCTTTCTGCGTTCGCTGGCGCGCCGATTTCGACAACGCAAAGATTCTCCCCCACCTAATTTCGTTCTGGTAGCGCTCGGATTCGCCAGTGGTGTGATTGGTGTGGCCCTCATCGCTTTCACAGAAGGCGAGCTGTATTCGCGGACATATCAGTTCGGTAGCGCCTTGCTCAACGAATGCTTCGTCCTTTTACCCATTCTCGGCGTCGCACCGTTCTTTATTGGGAAGCTACTCGACCTCCCTAGCTCGAGCTTGCCGGAGTCCCGCGCTTTTCCACCGCAGTGGAGACGTGAGGCGGCGTTCGCAGGACTAATCGGTATCCTTGTGATCGCTTCTTTCGCTATCGAACTCCTCAATTGGGCGGCTAGCGGTGGTTGGATACGCGTGGTTGCTCTTGGGCTTTACTTGGGGAAACGCCTGCCCTTCCGTGGCCGGTCGCATCCGGCAAATCACTTGCGAGCAGGCATCATCATAATCCTCCTTGGATTCTTGGCCGTCGCGGCATGGCCGATCTATCGGGTCGGGGCTCTTCACATTGTCTTTATCAGTGGGTTCAACCTCGTCGTATTCACAGTCGCGACCCGCGTCGTGTTTGGCCACAGCGGAAACCTTCAAAAGCTTGGGAAAAGGCATTGGTTTCTCATCGCAACCGCGGCCCTTCTCCATTTGACGATGATATCGCGTGTTAGCGCCGACCTGATCCCAGCAGTGCGCATTGTGCATTTGCTCTCTGCCGCAATCTGTTGGCTGCTAGCATCATTAATCTGGATGCTCAAAGTCATTCCCAAGGTCGCCATTAGCGAACCCGAGTGAAGCAAGACCTGGACGTCCCGTTTCTGAGGTTCCACTAACGGGCGTATCTCATAAAAGCGGCTTGACTTCGCGTGGCGCTGACGGTGCAATTTCTGCACGAAGATCTGAAAACGGCCGAGACGCTTTTTTCGCCTGGGGAGCATCCCACCTCTTTCAGACCTGGAACCCGCCGTGAACCAACCAGGCAGGAGGAGAAGTCATATGAAAATCCGCTTTGCTTATCTCATCATCGCCTTGGTTTCCTTCCCAGTGTTGCGGTGTTTCGGTCAGGATTGTCCAACGAGCTGCGACCCGGACAAGCGCAACACCACTGTCGGCCTCCTTGCAGCTTTGTTCAACGCGGGCTCTGACAATACGGCCATCGGCGCCGCGGCGCTGGGCCTAAACTTTACCGGCACCTCCAACACCGCCATCGGTGCCTCTGCTCTGCAAAGTAACAATAGTGGGATCGACAACACGGGCGTGGGATCGAAGGCTCTTTTCGCCAACACTAGCGGCTTTTATAACACGGCCACCGGCTACCTTGCCTTAACCAGCAATACGACCGGTTCCAACAACACTGCGACCGGCACCTACGCGCTCGACTTCAACACTACCGGAAACAGTAACACCGCGACCGGCTATTCCGCGCTCCTTAACAACAGCACGGGGTCGAGCAACACGGCTATCGGAAAGGATGCTCTCACCGCCAATAGCAAAGGCGTGGATAACACGGCCGCCGGCGGCGGAGCGCTCTTGCGAAATACCACTGGGGGCGACAATACCGCCGTCGGGGTGTTCGCGCTCTCGAGTAACACGGTTGCGAGTTACAACGTCGCGGTGGGTTCCTCCGCGCTCGCCGCGAATACCACCGGAACCGATAACACTGCGATGGGGACGGCCGCTCTGGCCCATAACACGACCGGCAGTGACAACACCGCCACCGGGCGCGATGCGCTGAACAGTAATACTTTGGGTTCTTTCAACCTTGCCAGCGGTTACCAAGCACTCTTTACCAACACCATCGGCGGTTTCAACACTGCCAGCGGCTACCAGGCGCTCTTCAGCAATACGGCCGGCAGTTCCAACACGGCCAGTGGTCATCTCGCCCTGCATGACAACACCACTGGCAGCTCCAACACTGCCACTGGCGATTTCTCCCTCAAGAGCAACACCACCGGACTGGACAACGTCGCGGATGGCGCCTTGGCCCTATTCACCAACACGATTGGAGTTGCTAACACCGCCATCGGCGTGAATGCGCTCTATAACGCTACTGGTAGCAATAACGTTGCGCTCGGTATTAGTGCCGGGATTGATCTGACTACCGGTAGTTACAATATCGCCATCGGGCACCATGGCCTTGCAGGTGAGTCGAACACGATCCGGGTTGGCACCCAGGGAACGCAGACCTCTACTTATGTCGCCGGAATCTGGCAGGCACCACTCACCGGCACTGCGGCCGCTGTAAGGGTGAATTCCTCCGGGAAACTTGGAACCGTGCCTTCCTCAGCACGATTTAAAGAAGCGATCAAGCCGATGGATAAAGCAAGCGAAGCAATCCTTTCGCTCCAACCGGTGAGTTTCCGTTACAAGAAAGAGTTAGACCCGAACGCGGTGCCACAATTTGGTTTGATTGCCGAAGAAGTAGCCCAGGTCGCGCCTCATTTGGTGATAGCTGATGACCAGGGAAGACCGTTCACCGTTCGTTATGAAGAGGTCAACGCGATGTTATTGAATGAGTTCTTGAAGGAACACAAAAAGAACGAGCAACAGGCGAGTGAGATTGCCGATCTTAGGTCGACGTTGCAAGATGTGATGGCACGGCTCGAGGCCAGGGGGCTTTAGGATCGAAGTAATTGAGTTGTTCAGGAAAACGCCGTCTCGATTTGGGAAGGGCCTTTACGCCGCGACCGGGTTCAATGCTGACGCGTGTATGCCTCAATCTCGGCACGATCGAGTTTGCCGTCTTTGTTCTTATCGGCTTGACGCATAAGCGCCGCTCCGCCACCGCCGCGACGGCCGTAGATGAGCGCTTCTTCTATTGTCACCACGCCATCCTCATTGCGATCCCGCTCCTTGAACGCTGCAATTTGGTTCCGATCGCCAGCCGCCCACTCCGCTTGAGTTAGCCGGCCATCCCGGTTCTTGTCCCGGGCCGCGAAGACGATGTAGACAAGATAATCGCCTGCTTCCTCGCGGGAAAGCTTGCCATCGTGGTTGGCATCGGCGAGATCAAAACTGTCCTTCGGACCGCTCTGTTGTCCGCTCTTGGCTGCGACGCCTCCGTTCACAACGCATAAGAAAAACGCCGCTGCACTGATGCAGACGCAGCCTGAAACCATGTGGCGCAAAACCAACGTCTTGTTCTTCATCCTTCGGGTTGTATCAAAAAGCCCTTGTGATCGGCAAGGCTACCTTTCGCACCGCTGATATCCGACCTCGCGCTAGGGCTCCCGCCAAAACTTTACTGCCCAGCCTCCGTCCGGCTGATGCTGCGCAGTCGAGCGAAAACCTTCACTGTGCAGTTTCTCGATTAAAGGCGATGGCAAAAACGGCGCGATAACAGTCAGTCCTTCGCCTGCTTTCAATGCATCCACCCGGGAACGAATGGTGGCAAACGGCTCGGTGCCTTGTGCGAGCAGGGGTCGAACATCGAGAATCTTAAACTTCGTCATTTATTCCTCCCATCGATTCAAACGCGCACCGGCAATAAAGATGAGCGCGGCCGACCAAGAGATTGAGATGAGAGCGAACCAGCTCGCAGCATGTTCGATCCACCAGTTCGCCAGAAGAGTCCTGTTGGCGGCTTCGGCCGGAATTTGTTCGAGCGCAAAGAGCGCTTCGATTCGAAATGCATCGAGCGGATTGAGCATAAGGGCCGCGACCCACAAGTCGGCAACACCCTGGAAGATCGGCCAGCGGGCGGCGAAGAGCGCAAGGAGGTCAACACCGACGAGGAGGAACAGCCAGGCACTCACGCCAATGATAAGCGCCTGTGCGCGATCGTGCGCCAAAAAACCCGCGGCCAAGCCTAACGAGAGAAAGACTCCAGCGAGGAGAAGAGTTTGCCCGTAGAGCACTCCGAGCTCGCGCGCCGCTGTGCCCGAAATCAAAGCCGGCAGGAAAAGCAGCAACAGGACCGCTCCGAAAATTGAGAAGAGCGCCAGGAACTTCCCAATGGCATAAGCGGGGCGAGGAACTGGCTGGGTAAAGAGCATTTGCCACTCTTCCCGTTCGCCCTGTGCACTGCTCACGCCCGCCAGGAGCGCGAAAAGTGAGACAAAATAGAGCGCAAGTTGCAGGACAAAAAAGCCGGCCGCGTTTTCGTCTTCACCAAAAACACTCGCCGCCAGTCCGCCGAGCAGAGAGAGCGCGCAAAACACCTGAAAATAGCGATTGATCAGCGCGGCGCGAAACTCACGCGCGAGCAAAGCGCCTAGTGCGCTTCTCTCAATTAGTGGCGAGATGGCGAGGTTCATCTTGGATATGAGTGGCGAGTGAGATGGCCCGGGCGTCGGGCGCGTCGAAATTGTGCGGCAGATCGGTTGGATCGAGTTCGCGCTCGATCGCACCGTCGCGACAGAGCAAGCAGCGATCGGCAACATTGTTCCATTCCGCGACAAGGTGGGTGGTCACGAGAACGGTTTTCCCGCGTTCCGCTTCGAAGTGGAGGGTTTCCTGGAGCCGTTTTCGCCAGGCCGGATCGAGGCTCAATCCCGGTTCGTCGAGCAGCAGGACCGGCGCGTCGGCGAGGAGCAGCAAGGCGAGTCCGAGCCGCTGCCGCATTCCCCCGGAAAGTTTTCCGGTGCGGATCCGTGCTACATTCGTTAGGCCAGTCAATTCGAGCATGGCTTCGCAGCGGGTTTTCATGAGGCCGCGGAGCCGGGCATAAAACCGGAGAATTTCGAGACAAGTAAGTCGGGGATGAAAGCTCGGACTTTGCGGCAGGTAAGCGAGCGAGCGCTGTGCGCTGACCCGATCGACCATCACATCGAAGCCGTTCACGCGCGCTAGTCCGCCACTTGACCGAATCAGTCCCGCCAGCACTTTCAATGTCGTGCTCTTGCCGGCGCCGTTCGGACCGACCAGCAACGTGATCGCCTCCGGTTCCGCTTGAAATGTAATTCCGCGCAGGACCGCTTTCCCGTCGTAGCTTTTCGTTAGTCTATCGACGGCGATCATTTGGAAGTTGTGAGGGTTGGGCGTGCCAGGCGTTGCGCGCGAAGTTTCCAAAACTGCGAGGTCAACGGCGCCGGATCGTCGATCGAACTCAAGCCTGGAATGGCAGCGCGCTCGTTCGCGAAATGCAGCAACCTGACCGCCGGACTGGCGGAAAGAAACGCGATCGCGGGAAAGTCGCGGCGCAGAATGCCGAAAAGATCCAGCTCGCGATGCGGCAGATCACCGACACCGTCCTGATTGAAATCCAAATCAGCGCCCGTCTCCCAGTAATTGCCAACGCCTTCTACGGCCCATTGGTTCCCACTGCCTTCCGCGACCCCCGTTTCGACCGGATGAAGATTGCGCGCGAAAACATTTTCACTGAAGCGATTGTCGTCCGAATTGGAGCCGAATCTTAGACCAATATAATTATTGCGGACGTGATTACTCACGACCGTGTTTCCAATGCATTGATTGAAGGAAAGACCAACCGCGTTCTGTTCGATCTGATTTCCCTCGAAGCGACTTCGGTCGGTCGATTGAACAATGATGCCGTAGGCACGCAAACCGCGGTTGCTGACAAAGTGATTGCCGCGCACGGTCAGGTCTTTCGAGAACATGATCGCGGCGCCGGCGGCGTTTTCGGTAAAGGTGTTGTTCTCGAAAACGTTACTATCGGAATACATGTAGTGCAGCCCGTAGCGGGTGTGATGGACGAGGTTTCGCTCGACGCGACAGTTGTTCGTAAAGGAAAAATAAATGCCGTCACGGGTCTCGCTGATTTCGTTCCCGCGAATCAGATTGTTTTCGCAATTCCACTGGTGAATCCCGTTGCCGCGCCGGCTGGCGACGAGTCCCGCGCCGGCGGGATCACAATTTTCGACGCTCTGCCCGATGCCTTTCTCGACCGGTTCGTTCGCCGCGGCGAGAGTTGTTTTGCCCTCGATGCGGTTATCGAGAATGCGCGCTCCGGATATTTTCTTCAGGTAAACGCCGTGCAGGGAGTCGGCGATGACATTCTTCTCAATGGTCGCGCGATTGCCGGTCACGAAGACCGCCGCATCGTCATCGAAAAGATTTAAACCCGAGCCGGTGATGCGCAGACCACGGAGAGTGACATCGTCGGCGGCGATAGTGACGACCTTACCCCTGCCGGGACCGCGAATCTCCGCGCCGGGATCGCCCACGAGCGTGAGCGGCTTGTTAATCACGATCGCACCGAAGTGCACGCCGGACTCCACTCGGATAGTCTCGTTAGGCGCGACCGCGTCGATTTGCTGCTGAAGCGTAGCTGCAGATGTGATTGTCGTTAGGCAAAGCGTGAACACAAGCGCCCGGGTAGCGCACTGCCTGCCCCGGCCAAGAGCTTGCGCATTCACGCCACCGTCTCCTTTCGCGAGACCCAGCCGGCGATCACGATGAGCAAGACTGAGACACAGAGCAGGATCGCACCCAGCTCCGGGTAACTGGACTCCCGGAAATTCGCTATTTGTTCCGTGCCCAAGAGGCGCGGCGTGAAGGGCTTGATGTGCATCGCCGCGTGCGGGTCGAGATTGTGTCCGTATTGATTAAGCCGATACCAAAACGATCCGATTGAGAATATTCCGAAGTAACAATAGACCACGAAGAGGTCGACGAGATTCCCCATTTGCCCGAATACGACCGAGCGCAGGATCATGAGCGTGATCAAACCGAATACGAACGGCATCCAGCGCATCTCGAGAAAATCCGCCTGCACGATCTGCGCCATTCCGATGTAGTGATTCAGGTTGTTAATCTCGACCAGGTGCTGGCCATTCATTCCGCCGCCGGCGATTTTGTAGCAGTAGATAAACAGATCGAGCCCATCGGAGTATTGCGGCGCGACGAGGTGCATGCGCCAGAGCGGAAGAAAGAGCGAGACGACGATCGCGGCGGCCGCCCCCAGCAGGAGCAAGCGCGACCAGAGATTGAGCGGCCGCGCGAGGAAACGGAACTCGCGCCGGAGCAGGCTGGCTAATTCTTTCTTCATAAGCTCCCTGGCCTAACGAGACTGGAGCTGGCTCGAGCTCCAGCCTCGCAGGAAAGATTCGCTCGCTATTGACCCGCGGTCGCCGCCGGCGCTGCGGCCGGAGTCGCGGCGGGCGCGGGATTCCCATAGACGGCGCCCTTGACCGGCTGACCGGTATTTGAGACAACGAGATAACCCTGCATCTCCTGGTGAAGGGCCGAGCAAAAATTCGTACAGTAGAATGGGAAGACTCCCGCCTTCGTGAGCTTGATGTGCATCGTCTTGGTCTCGCCCGGATCCATCACCATGTTGATGTTGTGTTCGATTAGTCCGAATCCGTGGATCATGTCGCGGGTCTGTTCGACGTTGGTAACATGAATCGTGAGATCGTCACCGACCTGGGCGTCGATCCGGTCGGGCACGAAGCGGCTGCGCACCGCGGTCACCTTCGCGTCCACACTCGTACCGGTACGAGTAACGCCCGTGTTTTCCTTCTCCCAAACGGCACTCGCATCTGTGTTCTCCGCCTTCGGATAAACTTCGATCGGTTGAATTTCGCTCACCTTCAGAATCTGCGCAAAATGCGGTTCCGGTTCGGTGTAAGCTTCGGCGACCATCCGCATCTTAGGGCCGGAGATATCAATGAGCTGACTGGATTCGGGCTGGGATGGTCCCACGTTGACGTGACGCCCAGCCGAGAGTTTGTTCATCGCCACAAGCCATTTCCCGTAGGGATGCGCGGTGTCGCTCCCGGCCACGACGAGGTGACCTGTGCTGTAGTGCGTCGGAACTTTGTCGAGCACGACTTTGTTCATGTCTTTGCGCTCGTCATCGGTCCATGGTGGCAGCTTCCATTTCGTGATATTCGAATCGATGAACATCGAAGTGTAGGCATTACCCAGGCCGTCGAACTGGGTGTGCAGCGGCCCGAGGCCGACCGGCACTTCACCTTCCACCACCGCTTCATACTTGATCGTTGGAATGCCGTGAAAATCTCCGTCAAACGTCTTGTTGTTGATCGCCGCGAGCAGCTTCTCGATGTTAACCACAGTTACCGCCGGCTGTAGCTTGCCGCCATACGATAGCCACTTTCCGCTCGGGTCGGTGTCAACACCATGCGGAGATTTTCCGATCGGCAAGAAAAATAGGATTCCGGGCACTTTCGCTGGATCGAGTACCGGCACCCCTGCCATCATCTGCGCTTTGCCCTCCGCCACGGCTTGCGCGGCCGCCCGCCAATTCACGATCGCACTAAAATCGCGGTCCTTCTGGGTTGAATTCGCTTCCAGGACGTCATGCGCCATTTCCGTGTTGTAACTCGTCCAGAAAGCCCAGCCGCTCGACGGACCTTTACCAGTTGAAGCAAGATCCCAGTCAAAGGGTGGTGTGAGGATTTGCCATGCGACACTCATCTCACCGGTTTTGGGATCGACCTTCAACGCGCTCACCATTCCGTTGAATTCCGTCGCGTAATCGGTTGGGTCGGCCACGCGTCCTTTCGGCAGAGGCACCGAAAAGCGCGATGCCACGAGCAAATATTCGGTGTTCTCGGTCACGAAGGACGAGCCATGATTGCCGCTCGAGTTCGGGATCGGGCCAAGGATTTGGTGCGTCTTGAAATCGCGCAGATCGATCCGCGCGACGCGATTGTTCGCGTTATCGTTAACGAAGAGCCAGCGACCGTCATACTTGGACGCCGTCTGCGACAACGCCGGGTGATGCACATCGCCCCAGGTGTATTCACCCATCATTTTCTTCGATTCCTCATCGAAACCGTAACCGGTCGCCGGATAAGGCGCATAAACCGGAATGGTGGTGATGTGGCGCATCGACGGGATGCCCGCGACAAAGACCTGGCCGGAATGCCCGCCAGAGTAGAAGAGGTAATACTCGTCTTTTTCGCCGGGCGCGACGTAAGTGTTTGAGGCGTTTTGCGCGCGTTCATTTTGTGCGGTGCTCGATTTGTTGCAACTGCTCAAAGTTGCAACAGTGGCGAGCGCCGCCACTGCAATCATGAATTGATTTCTTGTTTTCATGGAATTGATTTGGTTGGGATCGCCGAATTATTGTTTAACCGTCATGAAACCTTTGGTGCCTTGTGAATAGTGGCCGGGAAAGGAGCAGAGATAGAGGTAATCGCCCGGAACGTAGGGCGCGTTGAACGTGACCGTGTCGGTTTCGCCAGGCCCGAGCAGCTTGCTATGCGCTAAGACCTCTTTGGCGGCAGGCGGAACGTAGTCGTGCGACGCCTCGGTTGACGCGGCGTCGAGAAACTTCGTCACGTTTTGCGCGTTCACGCTCCGATCAAGCACGACGAAGTTATGCCCCATCGAAAATTTCGGGGTCGTCCCGACGTTCTTAACCGTGACGATAACTTTTTGCCCCGGCTTGACCTCGAAAGCAGTCAGATCGAACCGCATCTTGTCGTCCGCCTGGACGGTGACTTCTTTCGGCGGCGCCTCGGGCGCACGGGAGCAACCGGCAACGGAAATAAGAAGCGCGCTATAACCAAGCGCGATTTGGAAGATGGACCGGCGACATAAGGTTCTCATGGTCCGACCTCTGTCTCGTTTTAGGACGAGGCCGTCCAATACCTTGCTTGCATCGCACCCATAGGATGCGGCTATTGCGGCTTTAGAGTTTGTCATGCCTCTTCTGTAGCGACGCCCAAGAAAGCGCGCCTTGATCCAGATCAAGATCACTGTCGAATTCTGTGGCACGATTTTCGGACCCATCTTCAGTGTGAACATGAGAAATTTCGTTCGCCGCCACGTCGCACTGGCACTGGTTCTTGGCAGCGCCGCCGTCTGGGCGGGCTGTGGCCGATCGGACCAGAAAGAGACCGGCGCGCAGCAATATGAAGCACGCGGGATGGTGCGCGGCTTCGCGCCGGACCACAGCACAATCCAGGTCGAGCACGAAGCAATCCCGGGCTTCATGCCCGCAATGACAATGCCGTTTATCGCGCGCGAAGAGAAGGAGATTGCGAACCTGCAGATCGGCGATGCAATTTCGTTTCGGCTGAACGTAACCCAACGGGACTCCTGGATCGACCAAGTCAGGAAAATCGATGCGAACCAACTGCATTTGCCGATACCCAAGCCAGGGCCTGCAGCGGACGCCGAAACCACCGCGCGGAACCGGTTACACGAGGGTGACGTGATGCCTGTGTTTGAACTCCGAGATCAGGACGGTAAACCGGTCGTACTGGACACCTTCCGCGGTCACCCTTTCGTCATCACATTCATTTTCACTCGCTGCCCGCTCCCCAATTTCTGCCCGCGGATGTCGCAGAATTTTGCCGAGCTGCAAAAAGCAATTCGGGCTTCAACCGGTCTATCCGCAACAACCCGTCTCCTTAGTATCAGCTTCGACCCACAATTCGACACACCCGAGGTTCTGAAGCAATACGCCAAGTACGCGGGAGCCGATCCGGCTATCTGGAGCTTTGCGACGGGTGACGCGAAGGAAATTCAGCGCCTAACGAGTGGTTTTTCCGTCCTGGTTGAACGGGAATCCAGCACGATCAATCACGGTCTCGCTACTGCGCTGATCAATCGCGAAGGCAAGATCGTGCGGATCTGGCGCGGCAATGTCTGGACGCCGGCGGAAGTGATGGCTGCAATCGAGGGGCGTTAATTCGGAAGTTGTAGTGTCCGCTGTCTCAGCGGACAAAGGGACGATTGTTCGCGAAGCCAACCGAGTGCGCTGAGACAGCGCACGCTACAAAGGCAGACAATTTCCCGTCCCAAAAAGAAATCATTGACGCTCAAATCGCGTTTATTGTATTTATGGAAATTAGCAATACTTCATATCCAAATACCTATGAAAACAACGTTCGCTATCGTTCTTCTTCTCGCCGCCGCAATTGTCTATTTCTTCCAATACACACCCCCGAAAGTTCAAAAAGTTGCGGTCGCCGCCCCAGCCCCCAGACCGGCGCCCGTTTCCCAGACGGTCATCGTCGTCTCGAGCCCTTCTACCTATAATAGGTGGACGTCTTCCAACGATCGCTGGAAGTGCGGGCCGAACGCCCAGACTGACTTGAAGGTTGGTCCCAACGCGCAAACCAATTTCGAACCATTTGCGCCGAGCGAACAGGCAAATTGGAACGAGACTCCTGGCTATACGGTTGCGTCTGCATCGATGTCCGTGTCGAGTAATCAACCCTGGCAGAGAGGTAATCCCGCCGGCTCTCTCTCGATCTCGGCTTCCAAGTAAGCAGGACGAGCCTCTCACGCGGTTTCAAATAGTCCCCTCGCACCCCCAGGCACTCCCCGGTCTGAGTAGTCCAATAGTACCCCCGACAACCCCCACGCTATTGGCTACTCCCGGGGCCTAACGTTTCGAAGTTATCTCATGGAAATCGTCGTCTTGAGCGCAATGAAGGATCTCCTAATGTTTTTGTTTTTGCCGCGGCTGCGGTCCCCGAAGAGGGTCAATGATCCTTGGCTCCGCAGGATAACATAAGGCTGATTCTGCGCGGCCCGCGGCCTTGAACCCTGGACATGCGGAAGCATGTTCCTCCGGAGGGACGCGTTTCCACGCTTCCTTTCACGGCTTCGCGCTATTGAGCTTGAAAATAGCCCAGGGCTTCAACGCTGGGCTTCCCAGAGGTGTCAAGGCCAGTCCCGGCAGGAACGAAAGAACCTCCTATCGTCCCTGCGGGACTTTGTTTGTTTGCATCGGAATCCCAGCGCTAAAGCGCTTCGCTATTTTCGGATTCGTAGCGTGAGAGGCGCACGGCGATTCGGTCTCTGAACCGCCCCCCGCCTCGCGCGCAAAATAAGATCAGCTTTTACCAATTTCCGGAGAGCCGTTACGCCGCGAATGCGAAAACATGGCTCATGATGAATGAGGTTCGCGATCTCGGCTCCAGCACATATACGGTCGAGAGCGACGCCGACAAGGGACTGGTGATCATTCGTTATCGAGGCCGCGTCGCGCCGGCTGACGTCGCGGCTTGCGCGGAGGAAGTCGCAAATGCCCTCGCGGAAATGCCGCCTGGCTTTTGTCTTCTCGTCGATCTGACCGACCTTGAATCGATGAGCGTCGCTTGTGTGCCGTATCTGGAGGAGATCATGCGATTTTGTGATGCGAAACAAGTCAGCGCTGTCATCCGCGTGGTGCCTGACGCTCGTCGCGATATCGGGTTGCAAATTATGTCTCGCTTTCATTACCGGCGCACGGTTGAATTTGTTACCTGCAAGAGTTTGGATGAGGCCGCCGCCATGCTGACTGACGCAGAGCACGAACCAGCCAACGCGGAAGTCTCATCAGATACCCAACATGACTGATCGACATGTTTTCACTCTCGGGATCGAGGAGGAATTCCAGATCATCGATCCGGAGACACGCGGATTGCGCTCGCGTATCGAGCAAATTCTGGAAGACGGAAAGATCACGTTGAAGGAAAGGGTCAAGGCGGAGATGCATCAATCCGTCGTCGAACTCGGGACCGGGATTTGTTCCGACATCACGTGCGCGCGCGCCGATGTCGTGCGGTTGCGAACGGAGCTGGCGAAGCTTGTGGGCCGGCGCGGTTTGTTGATCGCATCGGCTGGCACGCATCCCTTTTCACATTGGATCACACAGCTCATCACCGCTGACGATCGTTACGCGACGATCGTCAAGGACCTCCAACAAATCGCGCGTGCTAATCTCATTTTCGGCCTGCACGTGCACGTTGGAATCCCCGACCGCGAGGAGGGCATTCAGTTGATGAATCAGGCGCGCTATTTCCTGCCCCATATCTATGCGCTCTCGGTCAACTCGCCTTTTTGGCTGGGCCGCAATACCGGATTCAAAGCTTATCGGCATAACATCTTTGAGCGCTTCCCGCGCACCGGCATTCCGGATCCTTTTGAGAGCCTCTCAGAGTATGAAGATTATCTGAAGCTCCTGATCGAAACCAACTGCATTGATAACGCGAAAAAGATCTGGTGGGACATTCGACTCCATCCATTTTTCGATACGCTCGAGTTCCGCATTTGCGATGCCCAGTCACGCGTCGACGACACGATCGCGCTGGCAGCCATGATGCAGGCGGTAGTGGTTAAACTGCAAAAGCTCCTCCGGCAAAACACCTCGTTCCGAATTTATCGACGCCGGAACATCGAGGAGAATCGCTGGCGCGCCTCGCGCTACGGGATTGACGGAAAGCTGATTGATTTCGGACGTCATTGTGAAGTGGAGACGCGCAGTTTGATAAACGAAATCCTGGAGTTCATCGCACCCGAAGTGCGCGAACTCGGCAGCGAACCCGAGATGAAACATATCGAACGCATCATGCGGGAAGGCACTGGAGCCGATCGGCAGTTAAGGGCCTGGGAAATCCGGCATGACGCGAAAGACGTCGTGGATCAAATTGTTTCCGAGACCTATGAAGGTCTCGAGGTTCCCAGTATAAAAACCGCGGTGCAGGCGGCCGTTGCGTAGCCCGAGCTTCTCCTGGCTTGCACGTTTCAAAAAGCGGGGATCGTTCCTCTCGCACCGGCTTGAGCCGAAAGATTGCGCCACCGAATCTCACAAGCTGGGCTTTGCGCTACCGTTCCCGCTCGTTCGTTAGGCACAAAGGACCACGGCAGGCTCCGGCCGCTCCGAGGCGGTCTAGAAAAATGCCCGCGACGACAGGACGACCGAAATCCTTCAGACAAGAACTTTGAAATGAGCGCAACCTTCGTTCATGCTGAAGCGATGGATAAACCGACAACCCACGCGCCCGCCCAGCGCGAAAGTCTCTTTTCCGCGCGGACCTATCGTATCGGCAGCGAGAATGCTTTTCGCATCGGGCCGCAAATTCGCGAGCTGGAAATGCAAGGGCACAAAGTCATCAAGTGCAATTTGGGCGAACCCGATTTTCCCCTCGCCAAACATGTCGCCGATGAGATCAAACGGCAGATCGATCTCGATCTCACGAAATACTGCGATCCGCAGGGCATCCTGCCTTTGCGTGAAGCAATCGCGCGAGTCATTTCGCGCACTCGCCAAATCGATGTCTCACCAGATCGCGTGGTTGTTTTTCCTGGCGGCAAGCCGCCGATCGGTCTTGCTCAGGAAGCCTACTGCGATCCTGGCGATGAGGTGATTTATCCGAGCCCCGGATTTCCAATCTACGAGTCGTTTACCGGTTACGTTGAGGCCAAACCGGTTCCGCTGCATTTGCGCGAAGAATCGGACTTCAGTTTCAGCGGACGCGATCTCGAGCCCCTCATCACGGATCGAACACGCCTTATCACCCTGAATTTCCCCTCGAACCCCACGGGTGGCGTAGCGACCCGGGAGCAACTCGAAGACATAGCGAAAGTCATTAAAGCGAAGGCGCCACATGCGCGGGTGTATTCCGATGAGATTTATGAGAACATCGTCTTCGACGGTCACAAGCATCTTTCCATCGCGTCGGTTCCCGGGATGGCCGAACGCACAATCATTGCGAGCGGCGCCTCGAAATCGTTCGCGTGGACCGGCGGCCGGATAGGTTGGGCCGTTTTCCCCACCACAGAGGAAGCGG